>Ga0134127_10000070_pt1 | contig 141882 bp, 131 predicted proteins | sample KB31753_FD_96459 | JGI IMG/M metagenome (GOLD analysis project Ga0134127, IMG submission 96459) | Terrestrial soil microbial communities with excess Nitrogen fertilizer from Kellogg Biological Station, Michigan, USA - KB3-175-3 | ecosystem: Environmental > Terrestrial > Soil > Unclassified ...
ATTCTTCCTTCATCTTATCAAGCTCGCGGCGAACGGTAGACAGTCCAATTTTGAGGTGTTCGGCTACCTGGCGCAGGGAGAAAGGAGCCTCACCCCAAACCCCTCTCCGGTAGAGAGGGGCTTTAATGCAGCGGCGATCGCTGGCCTTCCTTCATCTTATCAAGCTCGCGGCGAACGGTAGACAGTCCAATTTTGAGGTGTTCGGCTACCTGGCGCAGGGAGAGACCCTGGCCGTGGAGCTCGAGGATGCGCTGGCGGGTTTCGTCGGTGAGGCCAATGCCCACTTTTTGCAAGTGCGCGGCTTCGGTATCGTGCCCCTCGAACCGGAAACTTAAAAAGCTTTGGTGCTTTACGATGCGGAAGAGGCATACGTGGGCGGCGCCGTAATCGCTGCCGCTGTTGCGCTGTTTTACCTGCTTGATGTAGCGCAGCCCGGCGTCCTGGTGGCTTTGGCCGATGGCAAAGGCGCTGTCGGCAAAGTTGATGAGCATTTTGCTGCCCTGCAGGTCGTTCACGGTGATGGGGTTGTACAGGCTGCGCTTGGGGGTATGCGCCAGCACGAGCACGCTGAGCTTGTGCTTTGTTTTGAGGGCCTTGAGCGTTTTGATGAGCGGCAGCGCGGTGGTGGCCTGGGTGGCGACGCCGCCCACGCAGGTGATATTGTCGATAATGAGCACCTCGGCATTGGTTTGGCGAATGGCGCCCTCGATCTTTTGCTGCACGTAATCTTCGTATTTGTCGTACAGGAGGGGATCGTCGCCGGCGGGGTTAAACTCGGCGCGGATAAAGTTTTCGCCAAAGTGGTGCATGCCATGCTGATGATGGTAGTACCGGGCCTTGAACTGCGCGGGGCTGAGCTCGAAATCGATATACAATACTTTTAGCGCCTCGTCCGCCTGGCTGCCGAAGGGCTCCATGCCGGCGGCCTTGCCGAGGCAGTAACCGATCTGTACGGCGAGGATGGATTTGCCCAGGTTGGTATCGGCAAAGAGGATGCAAAGCTCGTGCTCGTGCCATAGGGTGCCGAACAACTGCCGCGCTTCGGGCTTGCTGTATTCTTCGTTGAGCCACTGGTCGGCGGGCTTGATGCGGAAGAGGTCCTTATCGGGGTTGCGTGCAATGATGGCGCGTTCGGCATAGGTTTCGCGCTGCTTTTGGGTGGTGTTTTGGGCCTCGCGGCGGAGGTCTTCGATGAATTGGGGACGGGGCATGGATGTCGGATTTCGGAGGTCGGATTTCGGATTTATTTGTTTGGGGTATTGGATTCGAATGTTCAATTTCGATTTATTTTGGGGCATTGGCGGTGTAGCCTCACCCTAACTGGTTCATTGGTTCATTGGTTCATTACTTCATTGGGGCATTGGCGGTGTAGCCTTACCCTAAATTCCTCTCCAAGGGAGAGGGCTTTTAGCGCGGATTGATTAAAGTTAATTTTAGTGAATTGTTATCGGGATACAATAATACAGAATATTCTTTATAAATACAAATCTATTTACAGAATTGGTGTTGGGTGAGCATGGCGGGGTGGCGTACCTACGGCACGCTTATTTAACCTATTGTATTTTCTACCGACGTTTTGCACCTGCGGCGCAAATTTTTTTGTGTAATTTGATGGCCATTTTGCCAGGTGTGTTCAGGTATTCTAGGTTTAATATATTTCCAAATTAATTTTAAAAAAGGTCTTTTCAGGCAGCTTTTTGATAGTTTTCGACATATTTTACACCCCGTTTAACCAGTGAGAACATTCTTAGGATCAGCTTGAATTTGACATTGTTTAATACCAATGGATACTGTTTATTTTTAAGCTTTCTTTCAGCGTAAGCCCTAATCTCCGGATCGTGTACTATGGCCGTTTTGGCTGCCTGATTAAGCTCCTGTTTTAGTTCTTTGTGCGCCAGGTGGCTTACCCGTCTTCGCCCTTTAATACTTGTACCCGAAGTGTGCTCAAAGGGGATCACCCCGACAAATACAGCGTATTTGCGTGGGTCTGTAAAGCTGGTGAAGTTCTCGGTATAGGCGATGGTCATCCATGCATTGACCGGCCCTATTCCTTTAAGACTGGTTATGATCCGGTAGTTTTGCAACATCGATTCATTGCTTTGGATTATTTGGCCGATCTCCTTTTCGACCAGGGCGATATATTTTTCATTTGCTTTTATTTTTGCCCGGGCAATATGGATAATGGTATCCGCTTTCGTAATCGTATACATGCACTTCCGCTCTTTGATCGTGCTCTCCAGGCCTGCTTTTTCACGAACCAGCCTTTTACGAAAGGACAGGAGTTGCTTAAGCTTTACGATATTGTTATCCAGTGGCTTGGACGGTTCCAGGCGTTTGCTTTTTTCTTCACCATACTGCCCGATGCGGAAAGCATCGGCCTGGTCGCTTTTCCCCCTGGTCATGCCCATTGATTGTTTGATCTCCAGGCCGGGTATCCGGCAATAGGAAATCGACAGCGACTGGCAGAACTGGATGAACCGGTATTCATAGCCACCGGTGAATTCCATCACCATCAGGCTATCCCCGAGACGGATGCCATGTGCTTTACACCACTTCCTGAATACCTCAAATCCTTTTGAACAATTGTCGATTTTCACATGCAGGCTGCGTTCAGCGCAGCAAATGTCGAGGGTCAGTTTAGATACATCGACACCAAAAATAACATTCCAGCTTTTCATACGTTTATGGATTAAATACATTAATAAATTGCCTTTTGCCAATCACCTTTGTTGTAGCAAAGAAAGTATTCTAGTTGGGCCTTGGGCAATCATAAAGGCAGGGAACTATTACCTGAATAAGCGCTCTGCTAGTGTGTTCAGAAGTTCACCCTGCCTTTAATCATAACGTTTTTAACAAAACATTTAGTTTTTAACACCCCCCGGACCCCCCGTTTCCAACAATAACAATATTTGTAATTGTCTTCTTTTAGACCAAAGGTGTGTTCAGGTGTGCCGGGCGACACACCTGATTTCGAATTTCGGATTTTCAATTTCGAATTTGAAGACAGGCGCTGTTTTTATTGCACAAGCCGGCGTAAACTAAACCCGCGCTTCGGCAAGCTCAGCGTGACACGCCAACGCGCCGGGCAGGGCTGCAGAAAGTAGCAAGCACTGACTTTCGTTTTCAAATATCGAAACACGATTTTTGCCGCAAAACCGCCTAACATTTCAACCTTACAACATTTCAACCTTACAACGCCGCCCGGCTAAATCATAAAACCCTAAAAAGCATTTGTAAATTATAGTAAAAGCGCTATCTTTGCAGTCCCGAAAAAGCGGGGTATAATAAACGTTTAATAAATTTAATTTAAAGCAAGTGAATACGTTAAGTTACAAAACTGTCTCGGCCAATAAAAAGACCGTTAACAAACAATGGGTTGTTGTTGACGCTGATGGCGAGATTTTGGGGCGCTTGTCGACGAAGATCGCTATGATCATTCGCGGTAAAACCAAGCCTGATTTCACCCCAAACGTAGACTGCGGCGATAACGTGATTGTTATTAATGCAGACAAGGTAAAGCTGACCGGAAACAAATTCAGCGAAAAGCAGTATGTTTCGTATACGGGTTATCCCGGTGGTCAGCGTTTCATTTCTCCTAAGGAGTTAATGGCTAAACATCCAACGCGCGTAATTGAAAAAGCGGTGCGGGGCATGTTACCTAAAAATCGTTTGGGCAAAGCATTGTTTGGCAATTTGCATGTATATGCAGGGGCCGAGCATCCACACGCGGCACAAAACCCAACAACCATTTAACTTTTAATTTTAAAGGAGAAAAGAAAAAATGCCAACAACTAACACTTCGGGCAGAAGAAAAACCGCTGTTGCACGCATCTACTTATCAGATGGCAACGGCGCCATTACCGTTAACGGTAAAGATTACAAAGAATACTTCCCCACCTTGCCTTTACAATACATTGTTACCCAAAGCACCGAGGTTTCGGGCTCTGCCGGCAAATACGATGTAAAAGTAAATGTTGCGGGTGGCGGTGTAAAAGGACAGGCTGAGGCCGTTCGGTTAGCCATTGCGAAAGCTATTGTTGAACTCGACGCTGAAAAGAAACCGGCCTTGCGCGCTAAAGGTATTATGACACGTGACGACCGTATGGTTGAGCGTAAAAAACCAGGACGCAAAAAAGCACGCAAGAGATTCCAATTCAGTAAACGTTAATCAAAACAGGAGGACAACACAATGGCAAAAACAACATATCAGGATTTACTGGATGCAGGTGTACACTTTGGCCACCTTACCCGCAAATGGGATCCGAAAATGTCGCAGTACATTTTTATGGAGCGCAACGGTATCCATATTATCGACTTAAATAAAACCCTGGCAAAGCTTGAAGAAGCTGCTGCCGCTATAAAACAAATTGTAAAATCGGGTCGTAAGGTATTATTCGTGGCTACCAAAAAGCAGGCGAAGGATATCGTGGCCGATTACGCAAAACAAGTAAACATGCCTTACATTACCGAGCGCTGGCTGGGTGGCATGTTAACCAATTTTGCTACCGTAAGGAAGTCGATCAAAAAGATGTCGAACATCGATAAATTGACCAAAGACGGTACGTATGCCAACCTTTCGAAAAAGGAAAGGCTGATGATACAGCGCGAGCGCGTAAAGCTGGAAACTTTGCTGGGCGGCATTGCCGACCTTAACCGTTTACCGGCAGCCTTGTTCCTGATCGACGTGAAGAAAGAGCATATCGCGGTTTCGGAAGCTTTAAAGCTGAACATCCCGACCTTCGCGATGGTGGATACCAACTCCGATCCGTCGAACATTGATTTCCCGATCCCTGCGAATGACGATGCTACCAAATCGATCTCGTTGGTTACCGGCATTATCATACAGGCGATAGTAGAAGGTTTGGAAGAGCGCAAGCGCGAGAAAGAAGATGAGGCTGAAAAAGAAGCAGCGGCTGCGAAAGCAAAAGCGGATGCTCCTGAAGCAGCAGCTCCTGCCTCTGCACCGGTATCTGACAGGGCTCCGGCCGAAGGTGGTAAACGTGCCCGCAAGGTAGCTGTTGAAGCTGAAGCGGTTGCCGAGGCACCTGCTGCTGAGAAAACGGAAGAATAATAAAGTGGCAGTTGTAAGTAGCAGTAGCAGTTTTGCTGCTTTTACTTGCAGCTGCCAATATTTTTAGATTTGAGCATTGGGTTATTGCGGTTACAATATCTTACTGCAACTGCTACTCACCACTGCTACTCACAATAAAATTTTAAGACCATGTCTACAGTACAAATATCTGCATCCGATGTAAATAAGCTGCGCCAGCAAACCGGTGCCGGCATGATGGATTGCAAAAAGGCTTTAACCGAAACAAACGGTGATTTTGAAGCTGCCATAGATTTTTTAAGAAAAAAGGGCGCTAAGGTTGCTGCCAGCCGCCAGGACAGGGAATCGAATGAGGGCGTGGTTATTGCCCGCACTTCGGACGACGGCAAGCGCGGTGTGATCATTGAATTGAACTGCGAAACGGATTTCGTTGCTAAAAACGCGGAGTTTGTTGCTTTCGCCAACTCGATCGCCAACGAGGCTATCGAAAATACGCCGGCCACGCTTGACGAGTTATATGACTTAACGCTAAAGTTGAGCGAACTGGAAAGTGCCAAGATCAGCGAGATCATTATCGATAAAACAGGTAAGATCGGCGAAAAGATAGGCATCTCGAAATACGAAGTTGTTGAAGGCGAAAAAGTGATCGCTTATATTCACGGTAACTTCCGCCTGGGCGTGTTGGTTGCCCTGAGCGCGAATGTGGCCGGCGCCGACGAAGCAGGAAAGGACGTGGCTATGCAAATTGCGGCTATGAACCCGGTTGCCGTTGATAAAGACGGTGTTGACGCTACCACTATTGAGCGTGAGTTGGAGATTGCCAAAGAGCAAATACGTGCAGAGGGCAAGCCCGAAGAAATGGTTGAAAAGATATCACTGGGCAAGCTGAACAAGTTTTACAAAGATTCAACTTTGCTGAACCAGGAGTTTGTAAAGGATCCTTCGAAAAACGTTGCCCAGTTTTTGGCAACCATCGACAAGGGCCTTACCGTTACCGCCTTTAAGCGGGTTGCTTTAGGAGCTTAAATATTAAAATCCTCTTCATTAACGAAGGGGATTTTTTTTGAGCCCGACCCAGCCCTCTCCGGTAGGGAGGGCTTACAAGGCTATATTTGAAACTTAATTTAAAGTCTCCCCTTCCGGGGGAGATTTAGAGGGGGGTATATGATAACAGCATTTCATAACCTGCAGCTTATTACCGATGGTCATACTACCAAAGGCAAGGCTGTTTTAATAACGGGCGGGCAGGTCACTGCTATTACCGATGAAAATACCATCCCGGAAGGGGTGAAAAAAATAGATCTGAAAGGCGCTTATTTCGCCCCGGGGCTTATCGATCTGCAACTATACGGCAGCGGCGGCCGGCTGCTCAGCATCGATACCAATGAGGCCACCCTGAAACGGATGGAAGACGACCTGCTGAGCCAGGGGACTACCGGGTTTTTCCCAACCATTTCTACCAACACCAATGAGGTGATTGAGGAAACGATTAAGGTTTGCCGCGGTTACCGCGAAAAAGCAAGAGGTAATTTTTGGGGCCTGCATTTAGAAGGACCATTTCTTAACCCGGTTCGCAGGGGAGCGCATAATGCGGATTATATTCAAAAAGCCACTATACCGCTGGTGAAAAAATGGCTGGATATGGCCGATGGTGTGATTACCATGATGACCATCGCGCCGGAACTGCAAGATCAGGAAGTGATCGATTACCTGCACGATGCCGGCGTTATTTTGTCATCCGGACATAGCAATGCTACTTATGCGCAGGGTAAAGCCTTTTTAAACAAACCGATACCGGCAGTAACGCATATCTATAATGCCATGCCGCAAATGCATCACCGCGATCCGGGCTATATTCCGGCTATTTTTGAGGAACGACCTTACGCCAGTATTGTGCCTGATGGCATTCACGTAGATTTTGTGATGGGGCGGCTGGCCAAGCGCGAACTGGGTAATAAATTATTTTTTATAACAGATTCGGTGACAGAAACGGATCATGGGCCTTATCAGCATAAATTTACCGGCGACCGCTATGTATTACCTGATGGCACATTGTCGGGTTCGTGCTTAACCATGCTCAAGTGCGTTGAGAACGGAGTAAGCCATTTCGGATTGGATTTGGGTGAGTCGGTTAATATGGCCAGTTCATATCCCGCGCAGCTGGCTGGCATGACCAAAAAAGGCCGGGTTGCCGCTGGCTGCGATGCCGACATGATCGTTTTCAATAATAATTTCGAAGTTCAGGCTACTATATTCAAAGGCGAATACATTACAAATACCGCTTAAAATTTTAACAACAAGTTTATTTCTATATTTTTGACAAACCCCGGCCTGATGTACAAAAGAATCCTACTAAAGCTTAGCGGCGAGTCCCTGATGGGCGAAAAGCAATATGGTATTGACAATGCCCAGGTTTTGCAATACGCCCAAGATATAAAAGCTGTATACGATACGGGCGTCGAAATTGCTATTGTAGTGGGCGGCGGCAATATCTTCAGGGGCCTTAGCGCCGAAAAGTCGGGCATGGAGCGCGCGCAGGCCGATTATATGGGCATGCTGGCCACGGTAATTAACTGTATGGCGCTGCAAAACGCGCTGGAAAGCATTGGTGTTGAAACCAGGCTGCAATCGGCCATTAAGATGGAGCAAATATGCGAGCCCTACATCCGCAGGCGTGCCATACATCACCTGGAGGTGGGTAAGATCGTTATCTTCGGCGCCGGTACCGGTAACCCTTATTTTACCACCGATACGGCCGCTTCCCTGCGCGCGATCGAAATAAAAGCCGATGTGGTTTTAAAAGGCACACGTGTTGACGGCATTTACACCGCCGATCCTGAAAAGAACCCGGAGGCTACCCGATACCACGAGATATCCTTTCAAGAAGTTTACGACAAGGGCCTGAACGTAATGGACATGACGGCAATAACCCTTTGCCAGGAGAATAAGCTGCCGATCATTGTTTTTGACATGAACAAGCCCGGCAACTTTATGAAGATCGCCAAAGGCGAACCCATAGGGACGCTGGTAAGATAAATAAAAAAAGCACCGCTCCCTATGGAACGATGCTTCTCAATGTCTGTGTCCGTTCAGGATTTTACAATGAATGTTTTTGTTTGATCTTCATCATATACATGAACATCTTCTTTTACCGATTTGCCATTCGAAATAACTTCGATGGTATAGTCGCCATTATCAAGGCTGGTTAAGATGTAGCCTTTTTTCATGCTTTTTTTATTGGAAAGCACATCCTTTCTTAAAACGTTTCCGTCATTATCCGAAATAATAACCGTGGCTTTGTCGCTTTTTTCAACTTTTACATCAATGCCATTTTGCGAAGGCAATGAAGAAAAAGTAATGGTAGCAGGACTTGAAGGAACTACTGCTTTTGCAGGAGCGGCGGCAAAAACACTTGCGCCGGCTAATAAAAATAATGCTGTCAATTTGATTGAATTTTTCATGATCTTTTAGTTTTAATGTTTTTATTTAATTTCAATTTGTTGTTTCAATGATCAAAAGAATAACAACTTTAAAGACTAAAAAAATCAATTAGACCACTGCCGCTAACCAATAGACCAATGACTAAATTTAGTCTGCCAATGCCAATAACCCGTTAATAATTAGCCATATATGCCACTCATCGGTTAAAAATGACGATTGGTAGGTGTATTTTATACACTCATCGGTTTCGGCGGAATAAGACTGGTATTTTTGCAAAAAAAGAGACGCGATATTTCGCGTCTCAAGGAATTAAATATTTGTTATCCGGCTGTCGTTAGTTGCCCAATTTAGCCACCACCATGCTGCTGTTATCTGTTCCATATTGTTTCGCAATAGCTTTTACGGTTGTTCCGCGGCTTACCGTAAAGGGCTTTGAATATAAATTTGCCGCCGCGAAGGATGGTGTTGAGCCATCAATACTGTAGTAAATTTTTACGCCGGGTGACTCGTTAGTAATAGTTATTAAATGGCCTTTTATATTAATTGTAGGTTTGGCCACCCTATTTACATACCTAGCGGTGCGGGCATCACGAATTACGCCCCTCCAGTTCATCCCGAAACCAAAATCATACATATGACCGTCGGCATCGGTATAGCATATCATATCGTGCGGAATATCTTCATCCTGCAATTCTACGGTTTGCATATTTGCCGGCATTTGGAAGGGCAGCAATCCTGAAGGCTCCGCCACGCCCGTGAGTATATCCAATACAGCCTGGTTCTGTACGCCAAATGTGGCTACAATCGCGTTTGCATCCTTTTCAAACTCGGCCGGTATTGTTGGCTTTGTCAAGGTGATCACCACGATAACCGGCTTACCACCCATAGCTGCCTTCGTGTCTTTAATCGTTTTCAGGTCGTTAAAATTGGCTGCGGTAATGCTTTTGCCTTTATAGGAGCGGTTGGTTACACCGGGCTCAACCGGGTCGCCTGCCGCGATGCTGTGCGCCCTTGCATCTGTGGCGGTATAAGGGCCGTATTGCAAAGTGATGGGCACATACCCGTTTCCACCGTTTTTAACGTCATCGGCATCGTAGCCTGCTCCGCCGCTTGGGCTGCTGACAAATACAATGGCGCAATCGGCTTTTGCCGGATCATCGGTTACCTTAAAATATCTCTTCATCAGGTCGGCATTTACCGCCTCTTCCCATTTTTCTTTTGAGGGAGGCCCGAAAAACCCTTTCACCGATGGCGTATATTTTTTCGGCAAATACACAGTCTTACCCTTTTGGAGCGGCAATACCCTCGCGTGATTCTTTAGCAATACGATCGATTTTAACTGTGCGTCATAACCGGCTTTCATAAACTCGGGGTTGCCAACTGTTTGCTTCGATTTTTCAACGTCGAGATATGGATTTTCAAAAAGCCCTGTCCTGAAGATATTACGCAGCAATCGAACAGCCGACTGCGCGAACCTGGCCCGCATAAACGCTTCGCCATGTTCCTTTACTCCCATATTATAAGCTTCGATCACCGGACCAGCATCGTTGTTGCCGCCAAACTGATCTACGCCCGCCATTAATATTTTGTAGTGCCGCTCGGCCACTGTTTTTGTTTCCATACCCCACGATTTTCCTGCGAAGATGTCGGGCGTTTTACCTTCATCAGCGGTAACGCCCCAGTCAGTGCAAACCACGCCGTCGTAATGATATTTTGTTCTGAGCAAATCGGTTATCAGGTATCTGCTATAGCTGTTACCGCCGTTCTCCCCGTTTTTATCGCGGTTATAAGAAATGGTATAGTATGGCATTACGGCGGCGGCCATTTTGGTTTTACCGGATAGTTTTAAGGCCCCGTCGACAAACGAAACAAGGTGCTCGTCGAAATTATTGCCAGGGTAAACCGCAAATTTTCCATAAGCAAAATGCGCATCGCGGCCACCCTCTTCGGGTCCGCCACCCGGCCAGTGCTTCATCATGGCATTTACGCTGTTGTACCCCCAGCCGTCCCGTATCTCGGCTCGGCCCGTTGATGTCTGGAAACCATCCACGTATGCACGGGCCATATCGGCCGAGAGTTGCGGATCTTCGCCAAATGTGCCGTTGATGCGCACCCAGCGCGGCTCTGATCCTAAATCTATCTGTGGTGACAACGCTGTAGCAATTCCCAACGCGCGGTATTCCCTGGCTGCTATCGATCCGAATTGCCGAACCACCGCCGGGTCAAACGTTGCCGCCAGCCCAAGCTGATCGGGCCATTGAGATATTTTTCCACCGGCGCCTGCAGTATATTCAACACCCGAGTTGGTACTATGCCGCGGGTCCGAACTGTTGTTTGCCGGTATTCCAAAGCCTATTCCCTCCACCAGCGCCTGCACATTGTTGTTCCACCTGGCAGCTATTTCGGGTGTTTGTACCGACGTAACCAGCACATGCCTTAAATTATCTTTGATCAAAAAGCTCTTTTGCTGATCGGTTACCCATGCCGGATCAATGCCGCCATCGCTAAATTTTTTACCATTGTAGGTGCCTGCGCCAAAAGGTCCCGACAAGGCCGGAATGGCCTGGTGCGCACTATACAACATTAACCCAGCAATTTGGTCCACAGACATTTTAGAAGCAAGGTCTTTCGCCCTTACGTCAACCGGCAGCCGCCAATCTTCATATTTGTCCAGCTTTCCATTCTTATTAAGATCTTTAAAGGGCAGCCCGTCTACCTTTAATATCTTCACGCCGGATGTGGAAGAATACCCGAGCATCGGGCCGTTAGGGTTTGTTACCAGGATAATGCCCGAAGTATCGGTCGGATTATCTACAAGTGCCCATAAAGGAGCCACTGATGGTGCGGGGCTTGTAGACTTTTGGGATAAAACAACCACCAATGCCGAAACGCCAATAATGACAGGTAAAATACTTACGTGTAATTTTCTTTTCATAATTATAGGATTAAAGCCCGAAGCGCAGGCTAAGTATAAGAGGTCAGTTACTTATTGTGTTACAATGACACAACCAAAGTAAAGATATAAGTTATTGTAACAGCATGCAATAGATTAACATCTATAAGTTACAGATGAACACCTGATATTAGGCGATTAAATTTCAATATTAATTTAACAGTTTTGCTGCATGTTGATAAAATATATTTCGCTTCGGGCTCCTTTGGCATAGATTGTAAAATTAAAATTCTTTGTAAGCACAAGCCCATTTGTCGTTTTGGCAGATATTTGGCAGTCGCTCGGGTGGACGGTTCTCTGCCAGATTGTCTTAAATCAGCCTTCCGTTTGCCTGGGTGACAAAATGACAAAAAATATTTTTAAAGGCCGGGATACAAGAGCTTCCGTCATTTTAAACGGTTAACAACTTGCAAAGGCACCGAAAATTGAACCATGTAAATTTTTCAAAACGGTCGCATAAATTAATTGGATTTTTCAGATGCCAAGAATATTTTAAATCGCTCGCTTAACCGGGTATTTTGGTCATCATTCCTAATTTTTATGAAATTATTCCTTTTTATTTTCATAAAAATCAGGTTTTTAGCGTCAATATTTGTGTAAAGCACGATAAATCATCAAAAAAACCGCGTTTTATCGATGATTTTTTTAATCGGCCGATTTATAATTCGCGAATTTTTGAGTAGAAAATCGGTACAAAAAAAATGGCATATTTTGTGTCGCCCCATCAGGCAGAAAGGAAAACGGTTATCCCGAAACTTGGTACTTCAGCTACGGTGGGGGCGCTGTGTGGAAGGATAATTAGTTTCCCCGACCTATAATCGTTTTCATAAATTTAATTTAAATCCAAAGTCATGGTAGTTGTATTAGAATTTTGCGCATTGTTAGCAGTTATTTTACTGCCGATCTATTTTGCTCCAAAAAGAATTGTAAAATAATCGATAAAGCGCGTATAGTTTTCAAAGATGGATGGCAAAAGCCACCCATCTTTTTTTGTTATCTATTGGCAGGCTAATACTCCAGCCAGTCTTTAAACCGAAGATTTACTTTATTCCCTTCCCTATATTTACCAAAGCGGTCGTTTTGAGTCCTTATGCTTATCCCTTTGTATTCTAAAAGCAGGTCTTCGCTGTCGCCCTTAAATAGTATTTGTTTTATTTCCCACTTTCTGTTCGCCAACGACTTTACGGTTTGTATCCAGCCGGGATAGATCGCAATTTGGTCTGCGTGTGAAGTTATTCCGCAAATCCTCGCCTCATCGTTCGTCAGCACATTGCAGTTGGTGAGCAGTTGCGCGGTATAAAGATGCTTCGGGTTGTCATAAAGTGTTCGGGGGTCGCCCGATTCTAAAATTTCTCCCTCTTTTAGTACTAAGAGTTCATCCGCCATGGAAAGCACTTCCGCAGGGTCGTGCGAAACGATGATCACAGTCAAACCGGTATCCTTTACAATTTGCCTGATATCATATTGCAAACGCTCCCTGAACGAGGTGTCGACCTGGTTAAAGGGTTCATCGAGTAATAGCACCTGCGGCTCGGTGATCAAAGCGCGCGCTATCGCTACTCGTTGCTTCTCGCCGCCGCTCAGGCTCACCACCTGCTTATCGGCCAGGGCGTCCATTTTTAACCGCGTTAAAATCTGAGTGGTCTTTTCCTGCTTTGCTTTCAGGTCGGTATGCGGGAGCATGGTTGCCACGTTATCCCAAACTTTAGCAAACAAGTTCAGGTCGGCGGTACTTTGGGTAACCATTTTCATGGCGTCATGGCCCGGGATCAACTTTTCTTCAGGACCCCAAATACGTTCGCCGTTAAACCTTACCTCGCCGCTATCCGGAGATAGCAAGCCATATAACAATTGCAGCAGCGTGCTTTTTCCGCTGCCGCTTTCACCAATTATCGCGGTGATTTGTCCCTGGTTAATCGTCAGATCGGTTTTCCGTATGCCGGCAGGGTGTGTTCCGGCATATATTCTTGATACCGCAATTGCCTGCAAAAAAGGTGTCGCCATTCAGGCAAAGATATTGTTTTGAACCCTGATTGAGATTTAAGTCGATTGTGAAATCGATAATTTATATATGACTATTAATTTTACCGGAAGCTCTATCTTTATCGATATGAAAAAACTTCAATTTTCCATCGTCATACTGCTTTTATCTGTTACCACATTATCCGCACAGCCGAAAACAGACGACACGTATATTTTATTGAAACCCGAACGGGTTTTTGACGGGCAGCAAATGCATGCGGGGTGGTGGGTATTGGTAAAAGGCAACCGTATCCAGGCGGCCGGTGAACCGGGAAGTATTTCTGCCCCGGCTTCGGCTAAAATCATCGATCTGAAAGGGATGACTTTAATGCCCGGCATGATCGAGGGGCATTCGCATCTTTTCCTGCATCCATATAATGAAACCAGTTGGGACGACCAGGTATTGAAAGAAAGCCGTGCCGAACGCACGGCACGGGCTGTCGTTCACGCGCGTGAAACCTTGATGGCCGGTTTTACAACTGTGCGCGACCTGGGCACCGAAGGTGCGGGCTATGACGATGTGGGATTGAAAAAAGCGATTGAAAAGGGAATAATCCCGGGTCCGAGGATGCTGGTAGCAACCCGGGCAATCGTAGCAACAGGCAGCTACGGCCCCAAAAGCGAAGTTGCGGAAACGGTGCTGCCCCAGGGCGCGGAAGAAACGGATGGCATTGACGGCATCTCACATACCGTTCGCTCGCAAATAGGTCACGGTGCCGATGTGGTTAAAATATATGTTGATTACCGGTGGGGCCTGAACGGTGCCGCAGCGCCTACTTTTACCGAAAACGAGCTAAAGACAGCCGTAGAAGTCGCCAAAAGCAGCGGGCGTATAGTAGCGGTACACTCCGGAACCGAAGAAGGCATGCGCCGCGCGATCGCGGCCGGTGTTACCACCATTGAGCATGGCGACGGCGGTACACCCGAACTGTTTAAACTAATGAAGGAAAAGGGTATGGCCTTATGCCCGACGATCGCCGCCACCGAGGCCATTTCAACCTATCACGGCTGGAAAAAGGGCATTGACCCTGACCCGGCGGGTGTAAAAAGAAAACATTACATTTTTACAGAAGCCCTGAAAGCAGGCGTTACCATCTGCATGGGCGGCGATGTGGGCGTATTCCCCCACGGGGATAATGGCCGCGAAATGATATTGATGGCCGAATACGGCATGAAACCGATAGACGTTTTGCGGTCGGCCACATCCGTTAACGCCACGGTTTTTGGCTTAAAGAATTTGGGAAATGTCAAAGCCGGGTACCTTGCCGACCTTGTTGCCGTAAATGGCGATCCTGCGGAAAACATACAAGTGGTAAAACAGGTTGGATTGGTGATGAAGGATGGGGTTATTTATAAATAAAATAGTTTTTTTTAGTTAGCGGTATATGCCAAAAATCTTCGAATATTTAGGGATAATATTATTTTTCTATTCCAACGAACATGAACCTATTCATGTTCACGCTACATATAGTTCTTTTGAAAGCAAAGCGGAATTTTTTATCGTTGACGGAAAAATTTCAGAAATAAGAATTAAATTAGTAAAAGGAAAAAGGCCGCTAACGGGTGCAAAATTGAAAGATTTTGAAGATTTTCTTGACGTTTATGGCGATCAGATCATCAAAAAGTGATTGATTATTTTGTTTACCATAAAGAAGTTAATTTTGAAAGAATAACTAACAAACTAAAATGAAAATCGTTGAAAGCTATAGCGGAGAAACGGCGACCGATGTAATAGAAATATCTGATGCTCATTATATTGAGGATTATATAATTAACATTAAATTTAATGATGGGAGTTATAAATCAGTCGATTTCCAGCCGTTTCTGTCAAAATCTGTGCATCCGTCTATTTCTAAATATCTTGATAAAAACCTATTTGAAAAGTTTGAAATTAAAGACGGCAATCTGAACTGGAATGATTATGATTTGATTTTCCCGGTTGATAATTTGTATGAAGGAGAAATTAAATAAAAAGCCGGTTAGCTACTTTCTCGTCCTGTAATACTTATATATCTTTACCGCCGACATGATGATCACGGAAAAAAGAATAATGCCTACCACGCCATATATCCAGCTGATCGCATTTTTTAATACGGCTAAGAAAACGATCGCGAATAAAAATATAGTCGCTACTTCATTCCATATTCGCAACTGGGTCGACGTCCAGGTATAAATACCGCGGGCCATTTGCTTCATTTTATTCTGGCAAATGAAGTGATAGACCAATAACCCTGCAACAAAGCCGAGCTTTATTTGCATCCACGGCTGACTTAACCAACCCGGAACGAGTATAAGCATGGTGATGCCTGCGGCAACAACCAACACCATAGACGGTACCGTAATGATGTACCAAAGCTTGCGCTCCATGATCTCAAATTGATCTGATAGTATTTTACGGTCGGGTTCGGGTTTCTGCTGCGCCTCGGTATGATAGATAAACAGGCGCACCATGTAAAACAGCCCGGCCATCCAGCAGACTACAAAGATGATATGTATGGCAAGAATATAGTTATACATATGTCCAGCTTTGTCATTGCGATCCGCCAATCGGCGGAGAAGTCCCGATAGCTATCGGGACGAACTTTGCATTTCGGCTCTGTAAAGTATGCGATTGCTTCGTCGTTCCTTCTCGCAATGACATGATTCCTTTTAATTTCTGTACTCTTTTATAATATCCACCGCGTACTTCACATGATCAAACGGGATATCCGGCATAATGCCATGACCTAAGTTAAATATAAATCCGTTCTCACCCTTCATCCGGTCAAAAAGGCGGTAAATGCGCTCTTTGATTACTTTTTTATCCGCGTATAAAATGTGGGGATCAAGATTACCCTGTACTGCGATGCCTGCAGGCAACCGCTTTTTAATATCCAAAAGATCAACGTTCCAGTCGATTGAAATAACATCGGGTTTTGCTTCGGCCATCAATGGCGCGAAAACGGAGCTCCCCTTGCAGAAAGAGATTACCGGTATATCTTTCCGGTTCAGCTTGCTAATGATCTCTGCAATGTACCGGTGCGAAAACTCTTTATAGTCATCCCACGCCAGCGCCTGCGCCCAGCTGTCAAATATTTGCACAGCATTTACGCCTACCGCGATCTGCAGGTTTAAATAATCGGCCGTTACGGTGGCTATTTTTGATAAAAGCCGGTGCGCCAGTTCCGGCTCGTTGTGCAACATCAGCTTGGTCAATTTAAAATCCTTTGACGATCCGCCTTCCACCAAATAGCTCATTACTGTAAAAGGAGCCCCCGCAAAACCGATCAGCGGAATGCTCCCATTCAAACGTTGCTGAACCACTTTTATCGCGTCGGCTACATATTGAAGTTTATGCACAACACCGGTTTCTAACCGATCTATATCGGCGGCGGTGCGCACGGGGTTTGCAAATTTAGGGCCGATACCTTGTGTAAAGCTCAGGTTACCGCCCATTGCCTCGGCGGTAACAAGGATATCGGAAAACAATATAGCCGCATCAATGCCCAAAAGATCCACCGGGAGCATAGTAACATCGGCGGCCAACCCGGGTGTTTTGCACATTTCCAGGAAGGAATATTTATTTTTGATATCCCAGTATTCCTTCATAAAGCGCCCGGCCTGGCGCATCATCCATACCGGCGGTCGTTCTGTTTTTTCTAAAAATGCGGCTTTAATTAGTAATGAATCTCTCATATAATTGGTAGAGACGAAATATTGCGTCTCGGATATTGCACCGTTATGTTAATGTTTTTTTATTTCCTGGTGAAGACGGTTGATCACATCCTTCATTTTGGCGTTTATTTTATCCTCGTGTTTTTCGGTAAGTTGCAAATAGGCCCTGGCCTTTTCAAAATTACCCTGCCGTATGCTAATATTCGCCACATGAACCAATGCCGCCACATGATCGTTTACTGAACGTAATGGGTATTGTGCCGCAGTTTCATAGTGTTTTTCGGCATCGTCAAAATCCTGCTTTTGCAGGCACACACCGCCCATTAGGTATTCATAATAGCCTCGCCTATTTTTGCTCAGCCATTCGGGCCTGAATATCTCTTTCAAAAATTGCTCGGCCTTATCATATTCCTTATGATGAAAATGGCGTGCAGCAATCACCAGTGTCCCCTGCCTCAGGTAATCCCAGCCAAGCAATACAATAAGCATCAGCGCAATAGCCGCCAGCTCATAAAGCTGCTGTTTAGCCAATATGATCAGCGAAAGCAAAAAAATAACCCCGAGGAATAAACGCGTGCGGTTGGTAAACATTAATGCTGGTTGTCGGTAAACTTGTAGCCTACACCCCGTATGGAATGAAAATATACCGGGTTTTTCGGATCGGGCTCAAAATATTTACGGAATGTGAGGATAAAATTATCAATGGTACGGGTAGATGGGTACACGTCATAGTTCCAAACCGTTTCAAGTATCTGCTCGCGCGACACCGCATCGTTCCTGCGCTCGATAAGCAGCTTGAGCAACATTGTTTCTTTTTTGGTTAGGGGCGTAATAGACCCGTCACCGTTAACCAGCTCGAACGAATTAAAATGAATGGTTTTATCGCCGATCTTATAGCTATTAAATTCTTTAAGCTCGTCGCCCTTCAAGCTCCGTTTTACAAGGTTATTAACCCTTAATATCAACTCTTCAAGATTGAAGGGCTTGGTGAGGTAATCGTCGGCGCCTTTTTTTAGGCCGGAAATTTTGTCCTCGTTAGTGTTTTTGGCAGTCAGGAACATAATCGGCACATCCGAATTTTCGAGTCTTATAGTCTCGGCAACTACAAAGCCATCGATTTCGGGCATCATTACGTCCAGGATCACCAGGTTAAAGCGCTCTTCTTTAAATATTTGCAGCGCCTTTTTCCCGTTGGTGGCGGTAGATACCTTGTAACCTTCCAGCTCGAGGTTAAGTTTTATAGCTTCCAGCAGGTGCTCCTCGTCCTCGGCCAGTAAGATCCTTTTTTTTTGTTGTGCTTCCATATGATTTAAGTTATTGAACACCAAATTAGTGCTATTCAATCAAATACCACTTCAAATATACTACCTGCCGGGCGGTTATCCTTCACTTTTATGCTTGCCTGGTGCTTATCCAATACTTCTTTTACAATATACAGACCTAAACCCGTCCCTTTCGTGTTTCGCGTATCCTCGCTGCCCACCCGGTAAAACTTATCGAAAATACGGCCTTTCTCATCGTCGGCGATACCTATGCCATGATCGGCCACTTGCAGGCAAACGCGGCCGTCTTTAGAAAACAGCTTTACTGCCACCGTTTCACATGGCCCCGAATACTTGATGGCATTTTCGATCAGGTTGGTTACAACAGAAGTCAGCGCAAACTTATCGCCGGTGATCTGTATCTTGGGTTCTATTTCCGCATCGATTATCTGCTGGTTGCTTTCGCATTTTGTAAGCTGCAAGCGGTTCACGATACTATCCACCAACACCGATAAATTGAACTGCGCCTTCGGAAAGGTGTATGAACGGTTTTCGATCTTCGAAGCCAGAAGCATATTTTCGACCATGTCATCCAGCCGCTCAATGTCTGTTAGCGATTTCGCGATAAAGTCAAGCACCTGTTCCCTGGTCAGGTCGCGTTTTTGAATGGTTTGCAAAAGTATTTTGATTGATGCCAGCGGCGATTTCAACTCATGCGTAACCGAGAGCAGGAAATTCTTTTTTTGTTCGTGCAGCTTTCGCTCGCGTATGATAGAACGATGGAGCCAGATGGCGCCTGCTAAAAAAACAATAATAAAAATAGAGCCTTCGCCAACGATCATCCCCAGGCTGCTCGGCATCATCTTTACCAGGAGGTAGCCCCACCAGATCAATTCCGTAAGGGCGTAAATAATAAGGGCGTAAAATATGATAAACGGTCTTCTCATGGTTATTTATCGCTGAATACGATACTAAGACTATCAAAAATAGCGCGTTTTGCTTTCTCCAGGTCGGTTTTGGTATGTGCAGACGAAATAAAGCCTACTTCATAACCCGACGGCCCCAGGTACACACCCCTGTTTATCAGCTCGCGGTGCAGCTTTTTAAATTTCTCCATGCCGGCCGGGTCAATTTCGTCCGCGCGGGTTATCGAGTCTTTATCTGTAAAGGCAAACCAAAAGATCGATCCGATAGAAAAAACCCTAAAAGCGTAATTCCTGGCCGAAGCAAATCGCTGTATAGCTTCAGCGAACTCTTCCGTTTTGTTATTCAACTCCTTATAAAAACCCATCTTTAACAATTCGGTAAGCTGCGCTATGCCCGCCGCCATGGCGACAGGATTGCCAGAGAGCGTGCCGGCCTGGTAAACCGCCCCGTCAGGCGAAATATTTGCCATAATAGCCGCGGAAGAGCCATATGCACCTACCGGAAGGCCGCCACCAATAATTTTACCGTAAGTAATGATGTCAGGATTTACATGGTAGTAGCCCGCGGCACCTTCAAAGCCTATCCTGAACCCCGAAATAACCTCATCGAATATGAGCAGCGTATCGTTTTTCGTGCAGATGTCGCGTAAAAACTCAAGAAACTCTTTATCCTGCAGCAACAAGCCGTTGTTCGCCGGAATGGGTTCGATAATCACCGCCGCTACCTGGTCTTTAAATTCATCAAAGGCTTTTTGTAAGGCTTTTCTGTCATTTAAAGCAACTACGATGGTCTCGTCAGCAAACGATTTAGGTACACCAGCGGATGATGTTTCTCCAAAAGTAACCAGCCCCGAGCCTGCCTTTACAAGCAGCGAATCTGAATGGCCATGATAACAGCCCTCAAACTTTAATATTTTATCACGCCCGGTATATCCCCTGGCTAACCGAATGGCCGACATAACCGCCTCCGTGCCCGAACTTACAAACCGCAGTCTCTCAATAAACTTATTGTTTTTAAGAATAAGCCCGGCAAGCTCGTTTTCCAGCGCGGTCGGCGCACCGAACGACATGCCATGCTGCATCACCTCAATGACCTTTTCGCGAACTTTAGCGTGATTATGCCCCAGTATCAGCGGGCCCCACGAGCAGCAAAAATCGATAAACTCATTTCCATCGGCATCCCATATACGGCAGCCGTCACCTTTCTCGATAAAAAGCGGTGTTCCATAAACCGATTTGAACGCCCTTACCGGGGAGTTTACCCCTCCGGGAAAAAACGTTTTCGCCTTTTCATAGAGTTCGGTCGATTTTACCCTGCTGATATCAGGTTTTCCGGTGGTATCAACCGGCTCTTCGGCATCGCCTGCAAAAATCTTTTTTATCGAATCCAGCATTCTTTTTAGCATAAAGCTTAAAGCACAAAGCTTAAAGCTTGTTATTAGTTTAATTTAGTTATAACCCTCGATAGCGCTTTTTGCTTTCGCCTTTAAGCTTTCACCTAATTAAATCCATTTATTCTCAAGTACTTCCTTTGCGTGATAGGTTAATATGGCACTGGCGCCTGCCCGCCGAATGCCTGTTAGCACTTCGGTAATGGCGCGCTGCTCATTAAGCCACCCTTTTTGTATGGCAGCCTTGATCATTGCATATTCTCCGCTCACGTTATAAGCCGCAACGGGTAACTCGGTATTGTCTTTTATCAATTTGATTACGTCCAGGTAAGGCAGCGCGGGTTTCACCATCAGGAAATCGGCGCCTTCCAACTCGTCAAGGCCGGCTTCTATCAGCGCTTCGCGCTGGTTGGCAGGATTCATCTGGTAGGTTTTTTTGTCGCCAAACTTTGGCGCCGAATTCAATGCATCGCGGAAAGGGCCGTAAAAAGCGCTGGCATATTTGGCCGAATATGACATGATGGATACGTTAGTGAATTTATTTTCATCAAGCACTCTGCGTATGTAACCCACCCTGCCATCCATCATATCAGAGGGTGCAATAATGTCGGCGCCGCATTGGGCATGGGCGAGCGCCATCTTACCCAGCACTTCCAGCGTCTCGTCGTTTAATATCTCGCCATTTTCAACAATGCCATCGTGCCCATCGCTGCTGTAAGGATCCATCGCGACATCAGTAATTACACAGGCATCGGGGAAATTCTTTTTTACTTCGCGGATGGCCCGCAGGTAAAGGCTGTCTTCCCGGTAGCTCTCGGTGGCATATTTATCCTTTAACGATTCGTCGATATTCGGAAACAGGTCGAAAGAGCTTAAGCCGAGTTTCAGGCAGCTTTCTATCTCGCGTAATAAGTTGTCTATCGAATAGCGGTAAATACCCGGCATTGAAGCTACCTCGGTTTTTTGAGCATTTCCTTCGATGATAAATAGCGGAAATATAAGATTGGCCGCACTAATGTGCGTTTCCTGCACCATCTGCCTGATCACTTCACTTTTCCTGTTTCTTCGCGGCCGCTGCGGCATTTCTTCATTATTTTTCATAAAATTCCAAATACAGCCTCGGCAAGCCCAACTTCATCAGGCGAATAAGGCAATTTATAATTCACGCCCACTTCCTCCAGCTTTTTCCCGGTTGATCTTCCAATGGCAATAACCTTTTGACCGGGGTCGAGCAAATTATCCGCAAAATAGGCCTCTACATTCGATGGACTGGTAAAGATCATTATTTCGGCGGCTGTTGCCTCGGCGTTTTCTTCGCCAATGGTTTCATAGATCGGCAGATCAATAATTTTTGTATCGGCGGATAATGATTTTTGAATGCTCCGCATGGAGTTTTGGGCTGCCGGGAATAATACTGTTTTGCCATCGGCTATTTTTGCAAATTCGGCCGCAACATCGGTGGTGTCGATCCCTGCTCCCGTGTAATCTACAAAATAGCCTTTACGCCGCAGCGTATCTTCCGACCCGCTGCCCATAACGCCGAATTTTACCTTCTTTGGCAGGACGGGGTCCAACTCAAAAAAATATTCAACCGCATTTTTGCTGCTGAAAAATATCCAATCCACGTGCCGCAGGATAAACGAATCTAATATAGTTATTGTGGGCACGGTCCGGATAAGCGAACGCGCTTCTATTTCAATTCCGTGTTTTTTTAACGCTTTATAAAAATAGCTTTGCTCGTTAAGGTCGCGTGATATAAAAACCTTTTGCGGAAACTCGCGGTCCTCATCGTAATAAGGATAAATGCTTTTGGCAAGGCCCTCGGTTGTGGTTGCTTCCAAAAATAATCTGTCGGGAAATTCATTGCCGTCAGCTGCCTTTGAGGTGAATACCTGGAATGTGTTATCAATTTTACGGCAGTAACAGCCCAGCGGCAGGTGACAACCGCCGCCAAATAACTTGAGCACGGCCCGTTCAACCGCCAGCTCCTCTGCAACATTGGTATGATGTATGGCTTGTAAGGTACCGAACAACTCTTTGTCGCTTTCGCGGATCTGGATGGCTAATGCGCCCTGTGCAGGTGCAGGTATCAGTTCAGTTGGCTTTAATTCCTCGACATAAAATTCGCTTAGATCAAGGCCTAAACGGGCAACGCCCGCCTTCGCCAGCATGATGGCGTCATAGCTTTCATTGCGCAGCTTTTGAATACGGGACGGTACGTTACCGCGGAGATCCTTAATGTCCAGATCGGGCCGATATGCCAATAACTGCGCTTTACGCCGGTTTGATGAGGTCCCCACGATCCCGCCAAATTTTACCGATAGTTTTTGATGAACATCAACGCAATCTTTAAGGATCAGCAAAAGATCGGAGGGGTCTTCGCGCTCTGAAACCGCCGCGATGATGAGGCCCGGCGGGTTTTCAGTAGGCAGATCTTTGTGCGAATGTACCGCGATATCGATCGTGCCGGCCATTAATTCTTCTTCAAGCTCTTTGGTAAAAAACCCCTTGCCTTCCAGTTTGTCAAACCCTAAATTAAGGATGCGGTCGCCCTGCGTTTTTATGATCTTCAATTCGGCCTTAACGCCAATGGCGGCCAGGCTGTCTTTAACAAAATTTGCCTGCCATAACGCCAGATCGCTGCCGCGTGTACCGATGATTAAATTTCTGTCCAAACAGTTTTCTTATTGTTATGGCAAATTTAACTTTTTGCAGGTATGATTTATGGATTAATTGAGGATATGAGGATGGGGTGACTAACCTCGGGTTATGGGCAATTTAATTATTGACCAGTATGTCCTTAGCCATCACCATGGGCACGCTGATATATTTTTTTTCCATGTAGTTGATCACTTTTTCCAGCACGTCGCGCGATTGCTGGTCCATCCCCTGCACTTCGTCCGCAAATACGGAATTAAGGGCTGTGTTGCGAATCTCCTTGATCTTTTCGGGAACCTTACGCATGGCCAGTTCAACCTGCCGCTGTTTTAATTCGAGCAAAAACGCCGAGATATTTTCGGCAATTATATTTTCAGCATGCACCAGTTCCTCGTAGCGTTCCTGGATATTTTTTTTCGCGATCTCGTTTAATGAACGTACCTCGATATAGTTTACCGGGAATTTTTCCACCACGCCCGGATGCGTATCGTTGGGTACGGCAAGGTCGACGATGGTTTTTCTTGATGTATCGCCGTTGAGCAGCGAACGGTAAAGCGCTGTAGTTAAAATGGGTTCGGTAGCCGATGTGCAGGTTATAATTACATCGAACCCGTTATTGTAATCTTTTAAAGCCTCCAGGTTATAAGCTTCGCCGTTTAGATCGGCAGCCAGTGAGGTCGCTTTTGAAAGCGTACGGTTAAATACGGCAAAGTTTGAAAACTTATGTTTTTGAAGATATTTGGAGATATTGCGGTTGGTATCGCCGGCCCCGATAATTAAAACACGTGCATTGGTACACAAGTGCAGGTCTTTTAATTTACGGTAAGCAAGGGAAACAACCGAGATGGGATTTTTTGAAATATTGGTATGGGTGTAAACTTCTTTTGCCGTTTTAACAATGCAGTTCATAAACATCCGCAGGCAATCGCCGGTAAGACCGGCTTCCTTGCAGCTCTCATAGGCTTTGCGTACCTGTGCCAGTATCTCCTTTTCGCCAACGATCAGGCTTTCCAGTGAACAGGAGGTACGGAGCAAATGCTCCAGCGCATCCTTGCCTTCGTAAATAGAAGCGGCCTCCAGAAAAGTTGTTGTTGATACCGCGCAAAGCCCTATATTCAATGCGCTTATAAATTCTTTGGCAAAAGCCTTATCAACCGATTGCTGAGTGATCATCACAAACTCGACACGGTTGCAGGTGGCCAGGTAAAATATCTCCGAAATTCCAAATTGGTTTTTAACCTTTAGCAGTTTTTCTGTCAGATTTTCCTGGCAAATCACCAATCTTCCCAAATCCTTCAGCTCAATCTGTTTATGCGTAAAAGCTATTACCTTTAGATACTTCAAAGCAATTTTAAATTTGACCCAACAAAAGTAACGGCTTTATTCACATGCAGTGTCAAGCCTTTGTCATACAGTTGAATTTAGAATGGTTATAAATTAAGCCCCGATATTATCCTGCCGGGCGCTTTTTACATTTGACGCGGGATTATTTAAACAAATCATTTCAAGCCGGGTTAATCAACTTGAATGAAAACGGCAGACCTACAAAGCATAGAAATGCGTAACCTGGATGTGCAGGATTACCAGGAACTGAAAAAATCCATGAAATCCGCTTATCTGGATATGGATGAAGATTACTGGGATGCAAACTCGATCAAACGGCTCATACGGATATTTCCCGAGGGGCAGATTTGTGTAACAGTGAATGAAGTAGTGGTTGGCTGCGCGTTGTCGATCATCGTTGATTACAACAAATTTGGCGACAACCATACCTACAAGCAAATTACCGGCGACAGCACTTTTAAAACACATACCGACAACGGCGATGTGCTATATGGCATTGACATATTCATCCATCCAAAATACCGCGGCTTGCGCCTGGCCCGCCGATTGTACGAAGCGCGTAAGGCATTGTGCGAAAAATTAAACTTAAAAAGCATTATCGCGGGCGGCCGCATACCCAATTATCAAAAATATCAGAACGAGCTTACGCCGAGGCAGTATATCGATAAGGTAAAGTATAAAGAGATATACGACCCTACACTGTCGTTCCAGCTCGCTAATGATTTCCACGTCCGTAAGATCCTCCGCAATTACCTTCCGGAAGACAGCCGCTCAAAAGGCTTTGCCACGCTGATTGAATGGAACAACGTTTATTATGAGGAACTCACCACAGTTATCAATAATAAAACGGTGGTGCGCCTTGGTTTAGTGCAATGGCAAATGCGCCCGTATAATAACATCAGCGAGCTGATGAAGCATGCCGAATATTTTATCGACGCCGTAAGCGATTATCAATCGGATTTCGTGCTTTTCCCCGAATTGTTTAATGCGCCGCTGATGGCCGATTATAACCACCTCGACGCCGCAAAGGCGATGCGCGAGCTGGCCAAATACACCGAGCCTATCGTGGAGGAATTTTCAAAGCTGGCGGTATCCTACAACGTAAACATCATCGCGGGCAGCATGCCCGCTATTTTTGAGGACTCGTTATATAATGTTTCATATTTGTTCAGGCGCAATGGCAGCATGGAGGAAATTTATAAGATACATCCCACGCCATCCGAGATCAGCTCATGGGGGATGCGCGGTGGCGATGAGGTAAAGGTATTTGAAACTGATGCCGGTAAAATAGGTGTGCTGATCTGTTACGATATCGAGTTTCCGGAGCTTTCGCGGATATTAGCCAGCCAGGACATGCAAATATTGTTCGTGCCGTTCCTCACTGATACCCAGAATGGCTACAACAGGGTTAAGTTTTGCGCCCAGGCCCGCGCGGTCGAGAATGAATGTTATGTGGCTATTGCCGGCTGCGTGGGTAACCTGCCGAACGTAAATAACATGGAACTGTCATACGCGCAATCCGCCGTATTTACGCCCTCTGATTTTGGTTTCCCCACCAACTGCATCCAGTCGGAGGCGACCGCAAACAGCGAAATGATCGTGATCGCCGATGTCGACCTGTCCACCCTGGGCGAGCTGCACGAGTATGGCAGCGTGCAAAATTTAAAGGACCGGCGTACCGATCTCTACTCCATCAACTTTAACGGTAAGAAAATTTAATCGGCGTATCGAGCGTCCTATGCTATCTTTGGGTATAATTTGTCCATGATCAGGAAGCAAAATTTCAATATACCCGGCGCCAAAGGCCGCGGGATGCTGCTCGACATCACCTTTGACGATGCCCTGAAAAATACGCCGCTGATCATTTTTGCCCATGGATTTAAAGGGTTCAAAGATTGGGGCGCGCATCATTTAATGGCTCAATATTTTGCCGAAAAAGGCTTCCGATTTTTAAAGTTCAACTTTTCGCACAACGGCACCACCACCGATCACCCGACCGAATTTAAGGACCTTATCACCTTTAGCGATAACACCTTTTCGTTTGAATTAGACGACCTCAATACGGTTATCGACTTTGCCACAAACGGCTCGTCCATGCCGGCCGCTTCGGCGATATATCTCGTCGGTCATAGCATGGGCGGGGGTATCAGCATCATAAAAACCGCCGAAGATATCCGGATAAAAAAGCTGGTCACGCTGGCATCGATAGCCAGCTTCCACAACTTGTGGCCGCCCGAAATGGAAGAACAATGGCGGCTGCGCGGCATCATTTATATGCCCAACGGTCGCACGGGTCAGCAAATGCCGTTAAAGGTGACCCTGCTCGACGATATCGAAAAAAACCGGGGACGGCTGGATATTATATCCCATGCAGCGGCAATCAAACAGCCGTGGCTCATTATCCATGGCAGCGCCGATACTTCTGTTCCGTTTAGCCAGGCCGAACAATTGAAACGGGCAAATAAAGACGCCCAATTGGTAGTGATCCCAAAAGCCGACCATACCTTTGGCGCCTTCCATCCCTACCACAAAACAACCCTGCCCGCCGCTTTGCTCGACTGCTGCCGGCAGGCCGTTAATTTTTTTAACGGCTGAATTTTATGGCAGACCGCCTGTGTTTATAACAATTTAACTGTCGCCGTTATGTAACAATTCGGCACATTGACCATTAGTCGCGTTAGCGGTGTATATTTGCGGCTTATGATTTTATCCGGCGCGCGCAAAAGCGGAAAAAAGTTTCTAAACCCTGTACCTACAGATTTAGGGAGCATTGGCAAACTTGTACCGATTTTAAAGGAATTTATAAACAATAAGGCCGAAAATGTACCCGCGCACGGCCTGGGCCCGTTCATCACCGACACCGCCATTTATCAAACGCCGCCGGCGAGTGGTTTGCGGGTCACCTGGGTAGGGCATTCAAGCTTGCTGATCGAGATCGACGGCAAACGGATACTTACCGATCCTGTGTGGAGCAACCGTGCCTCATTTTTAACTTTCATAGGACCGAAGCGGTTTTTTCAGCCGCCAATACCCTTGCCCGACCTGCCACCGCTCGATGCCGTAATCGTTTCGCACGACCATTTCGACCACCTCGACGCGGCAACCATCCACTGGCTGGCGGCGAAAAACATACCATTTTATTGCCCTCTCGGCGTTGGCCGATTTCTGAGCGCCTGCGGTATCCAAAAAAATTTGATCAGCGAGATGGACTGGGGCGACAGCATTATGGTCGGCAACAAATGCCAGGTAACCGCCACACCGGCGCGGCATTTTAGCGGTCGCGGCTTGTTGGGCCGCAACGAAACGCTGTGGGCATCGTTTGTGATAACCGGCCCGAGGCATAATATATTTTTTGGCGCCGATTCCGGCTGGTTCCCCGGTTTTCAACGCATCGGCGAGCAGTTTGGCCCCTTCCATCTTACCATGCTCGAAATAGGCGCCTATGGAAAATACTGGCCCGACATCCACATGGGGCCCGATAAAGCAACCGACGCCCATATCGCGCTGCAGGGCAAAGTAATGATGCCGATCCACTGGGGAACATTTAACCTGGCGCCCCACGCCTGGTACGAGCCCATTGAACGGCTGGAACAATACGCCCTGCAAAAAAATATCACGCTTTTTGCCCCCGAGCCCGGCCAACCGGAAGAAGTACGGCCGCTTGACTCCCAGTGGTGGAAAAAATACAGGTAGTAACAAGGTTAAAAAATCTTTTGGAACGGGGCGAACGGGGGGCGAACGCCCGTAAAAGTTAAATTATTTTATTGTACATAAATCCGCGGTGTCCTTACTTACTGCCACTCATCACTGTCACTTTCTTTAATTCTTGCTTCTCCGCTAATCTCTACTCTCCAACCTCTAAACTCTGCTCGCTGAAAATTTCGACTTGTATTTTTTTTGCAAAAATACTTGCGAAACCGAAAGGTTGCATATATATTTGCAACCGATTGGTTTCAAAAATAGATAGAGTAGTAATATGAGACGAGATATTTTCCAGGCAATTGCCGACCCCACAAGGCGGGCCATCATCGCGCTGATAGCCCTGCAGGCCATGACCCCGAACGCCCTTGCCGAACATTTTAGCACCACGCGGCAGGCTGTTTCCAAACACCTTCGCATTTTAACGGAGTGCGAATTGATAACCCAGGAGCCACAGGGGCGCGAGATCTATTATCAGCTTGAAATAACAAAAATGAAAGAGATTGACAAATGGCTGGAGCAATTCAGGAAGATTTGGGAAAGCCGCTTTAACCAGTTAGACGAAGTATTATTAACCCTCAAAAAAAACAAGAAATGAAAAACAGTTTGCTATTTGATTTCACCGTGGACAAAGCCACCAACACGGTTTATGTAAAACGGGAATTTGCGGCCGGCCGCGACCTGGTTTGGGATGCATTTACAAAACAGGAGGTACTGGACCAGTGGTGGGCGCCAAAACCCTGGGCCTCCAAAACAAAGCATATGAACTTTGAAAACGGCGGCCGCAGGTTTTATGCCATGTGCAGCCCCGAGGGCGATGAGCACTGGTCGGTACAGGAATTTGACGACATTAAGCCGCCAAAAAGCTTCAAAATGACCTCGTTCTTTACCGACAAGGACCAAAATACGACCAGCAATTCGCCGGGCTCGGTATGGGATTTGGATTTCAGCGAGGCAGACGGGGTTACAACCGTAAGCATTTCTATAAAACACAAAACCTGGGCTACGCTGGATCAAATGATAAAGATGGGCTTCCAGGGCGGTTTCACGATGACTCTAAATTACCTGGACGAATTATTGGCCGGCTTAAAAAATCAAGGTCATGCGTAAGATCATCGTTTCGGAATTCATCACCCTGGATGGCGTTATAGAGGCGCCCGGCGGCAATGAGACCCCGCATCCGCATGGGGGCTGGCAAACCGGCTATAACTCCGCGGAAGGCGGCAAGTATAAAATGGATGAGCTGGCTGGCGTGGATGCGTTGCTGCTGGGCAAAAACACGTTCGAAATGTTCGCCGCGTATTGGCCCACCCAAAACGATGCGGGATTCGGCGAGCCGATCAACCGGCTGCCGAAATACGTGGTGTCCCGGAGCTTCCAAAATGCGCAGTGGAACAACAGCCATCTCCTCCGCGACGTGGCAAAAGACGTGGCGGCGCTGAAGGAATCCGAGGGTGGCGATATTCTCGTTTACGGAAGCGCCACGCTGGTAAAAGCCCTGCTCCACCACAACCTCATCGACGAGCTGCGGCTGATGGTATTTCCCGTATCAGTCGGCGGCGGCCTAAAGCTTTTTGATGATACCCTGGAATTAAAAAAATTCAAACTCAAACACGCCCACGTCGCCGAAAACGGTGTTCTTTTTCTCGAATATCTGCCGGTCTAACCTCATGTTATTTCGATCCGCCGACTGGCGGATCGAAATCTATAAATACGCTAAGCGAACTTTGCATAGTCCGCGCGGCCGTTATAGTTTCTCGTTCACAAACACGGGCATTAGAAGTCACGCCTTCGGATAGCATGGCAATTAGCTACGGCGTATACACATACGGAACCTGTTTAAAAAAACCATTATTAATTTGGCTTTTAACCACTAAGATCACATTGCCGAACGCATCGTAAATACTATCCCGCGCCGGAAATGTAAATGTACCCGAGATCAGCCGTTTACCCGTATCGATAGCGGTGATCACCAGGCTGGTGCCGGCATCTGTACCCGGGGTGGGGTTTTGTTCGGTAAGGTTCAGATGCACCGGCAGTATATAATAACCGAAACTGGCTAAGTTGCCATTTGCAGGGCCAAGCGGAAAATCGCTACCGGCGGCAACATTGCTTTGGGATGCAATAAGCTGTATCATTTTATTGCCCATGGTTCCCCTGCAGGTAAATATCTTGCCGGTACTAAAGCCGGTATACTGTAATGATGCCACCACGGTGACGGCGGTCCAGGCAGTATCGTTGATCAGGGCATACATCCCTTGTGTTGGCGGCGCGGCGGCAGTCGTATGAGCAACGTCCTTTTTGCAATGTTGCAACAGCGCAGCGGCGAATAACACAGCTGCACTAAGTAAAATTTTTGAATTCCGTGTTGGGATTTTCATGACTTATTTCTTTTACCGGGCACTGGCGCATATGCAAATCCTTAATCCGGATAATCAAGGTTCAGACAATACCCTTTGTAACAAATCTACGACGAAACCCGGCCAAAAGGTTGCTTAAACCCGAATGTTATCTATATTTAGGCAAACTATTGACTGACCATGAAGAAAATTTTACTCTTTTGCTGCGCGTTGTTCCTGGCCCGGCTGGCTACGGCCCAGGAAACTTTCCCGGTTAACGGCGCGTGGGACATCCGTCCCGGGCAATTCGCGTTTACCAATGCCACCATCGTGGTAAGCTCCGACCAAACCATTACCAATGGCATTTTGCTGGTGAAGGACCGCCGCATCGAGGCGGTCGGCCCGGACGTGAAGATCCCGAAAGGCTATGTCACCATAGACCTGAAAGGCAAATACATTTACCCGGGACTGATCGACGCCTATACCACCTATGGCATGCCCGAAGCGCCGCGCACGGCTTTCGCTGCCGGTCGCGGGTTTACGCGCACGGCTGTGTATACCTCCACCAAGCCCGGCGCCTTCGGCTGGAACGAGGCCATAAAGCCGGAAATGAATGCAAAGCTGATCTTTCACGGCGACGCTGCCAAAGCCGACGAGTATAAGAAAAACGGTTTCGGCGCAGTGCAATCGCTGATACACGACGGTATTGCCCGCGGAACTTCCGTAGTGGTGGCCTTAGGCGATGAGCGCGATAACGAGGTGATGCTGAATGACGAGGCCGCAGCGCATTATTCTTTTAGCAAGGGCACCGCGGCTACCAATTACCCGTCATCACTGATGGGCAGCATTGCGCTTTTGCGCCAAACATATTACGATGCCGAATGGTATAAAAACCAGAACGAGGAATATAACATTTCGCTTGCCGAGTTTAACCGTACCCAAAACCTGCCCCAGATATTTGAAGTAACCGATGCCCTCAGCGTGCTCCGCGCCAACAAAATAGGCCGTGAGTTTGGCAAGCAATATATTTTTAAAACCAATGGCGACGAGTACCAGCGGATCGACGCGATGAAGGCCACCGGCGGAAGCTTTATCATCCCGCTTGCATTTCCCGAGCCTTATGATATTGAAGATCCGCTGGACGCGCGCAACGTTACCTATACCCAGTTAAAAGCCTGGGAGCTGGCGCCAACCAACCCTGCGGCGATGGAAAAGGCAGGCATACGGTTTGCCATTACCTCGTACGGGTTGGCAAAACCAACCGATTTCTGGACAAACCTGCGAACGGCCATCGATAATGGCTTAAGTGAAAAACAGGCGTTAAATTCCTTAACCGTTATTCCTGCCGAAATGCTGGGTGTAGCTGATAAAGTGGGCACCCTCGCCAAAGGCAAAATGGCCAACTTTATCATTACCTCAGATAACTTATTTAAAAAAGACAATGTTATTTTCGAAAACTGGGTGGAGGGTCGTCAATATGTGGTGAGCCGTATGGGCGTAACCGATCTGCGCGGCAACTATACCCTGGCCGGCGACGGGTTGCCAAAGCTTACGCTGAAGATCGGCGGCACGCCCGGCGCCTACGACGCCAACATCGAGCGCAACGATGCCGACAGCGCCCGCGTACGCGGCACCATTACCCGCAGCGGCGATATGGTGAGCGTGTATTTTGATCTGCGGAACAAACCGTCCGGCAATATCCGGTTGAACGGCTATATCACAAAAACATCGCCGCTTACTTTTAGCGGGAACGGCGTATTGCCCGATGGCTCGGAAGTAAGATGGACCGCTACGTATACCGGCCCGGCTACATTGACGCCGGCACGTGAGTTGCCAAAACAAACCATCGCGGTTGGCCCCGTGATCTATCCTTTCACCGCTTACGGCTATACGGAGCTGCCAAAGCCTGAGACTGTATTATTTAAAAATGCCACCGTTTGGACCAACGAAAAAGAAGGCATCTTAAAAAACGCCGATGTGCTGATCGAGAACGGCAAAATAAAAGCGGTGGGCAAAAATCTTTCGGCTGCAAACGCGCGGGTGATCGATGCGACAGGCAAGCATTTGTCGCCGGGGATTGTCGATGAGCACTCGCATATCGCCGCCACCGGCGGCATTAATGAGGGCACGCAATCAGTAACGTCCGAAGTGAGGATAGCAGACGTGCTCAACTCCGAAGATATCGAACTTTACCGGCAGCTGGCTGGCGGGGTAACCACATCGCATATCCTGCATGGCTCGGCCAACTCCATCGGCGGACAAACACAGCTCATCAAACACCGGTGGGGTGTATTGCCCGACCAAATGAAATTTGAGGGTGCCGATGGCTTTATCAAATTCGCCCTGGGCGAAAACGTAAAGGGCAGCAACAACGGCCCGGTACAAGGCGCGCTCCGTTTCCCGCAAACACGCATGGGCGTTGAGCAGGTATATGTGGATGAGTTTACCCGTGCCAAAGAATATAAGGCTGCCCGCGCGGTGAAAGGCAATCACGTTCGTCGCGACCTGGAGCTCGACGCCATCGTCGAAATTCTGGATAAGAAACGCTTTATTACCTGTCACTCTTATTTACAGTCGGAGATCAACATGCTGATGCGTGTAGGCGATGAGATGGGCTTTAAAGTGAATACCTTCACTCACGTTTTGGAAGGCTACAAGGTAGCCGACAAGATGGCTGCCCGCGGTATTGCGGGTTCAACCTTCTCAGACTGGTGGGCCTATAAAATGGAAGTGAGCGATGCGATCCCCTACAACGGCAAGCTGATGCATGATGAGGGCGTCGTTACCGCGTTTAATTCGGATGACGCCGAAATGGCCCGCCGGCTGAACCAGGAAGCCGGCAAAGCGGTTGCCTACGGCCAGATGAGCGAGGAAGAAGCTTTAAAGCTGGTTACCCTGAACCCGGCTAAAATGCTGCACGTGGATAACCGCGTAGGCAGCATAAAGCCCGGCAAGGACGCTGACGTTGTATTATGGTCAGCTGATCCGTTGTCTATTTATGCGGTTGCCGAAAAAACGTTTGTCGACGGCATTCCTTATTGGGACATCGACAAAGATGCGGCCAACCAAAAAGCGATGCGGACCGACAAAGCACGGATCATTCAAAAAATGATTGCCGCCAAAAACCGGGGCGCGGCAACACAGCGCCCAACAGCACGCCGTCCGCGGGCAGACGAGGAGGCCGATGAAGATAACGGCGGAGTTGATTAATAAAAATATTGACATAACATTTAAAAAAGCATAAAATGTTTAAGTTTAAACTAATAGAAGAAAACAGAAGTCTCCCCTCCCGGGGGAGATTTAGAGGGGGCTTATTGGGAGGATTATTGCTTAGCACCATCCTCGTTTACGGCCAGGCCAACATTTCGCCGGCCAAGCCGCAATCAAAGCCGGTCGTTATAACGGGCGGTACCATCCATATCGGAAACGGGCAGGTAATCAATAACGGCTACGTAGCATTTACCAACGGAAAAATAACCGCCGTTGGCGAAGGCGTTGCGCCAAACACCGCCGGCGCCGATGTCATTGATGCATCCGGCCAGCAGGTATACCCGGGATTTATTTGTCCGATAACAACCCTTGGTTTGGTCGAGATTGAAGAAGGCGCAAAAGGCACCGTGGATGATGATGAAACCGGCGAATATAACCCTAACATCCGTTCCATCGTAGCCTATAACACCGATTCGAAGGTGATCCCTACAGTTCGTTCAAATGGTATCTTACTCGCGCAGCCAACGCCTGCAGGTGGCGTCATTTCCGGTCAGTCGTCCGTTGTGCAGTTGGACGCCTGGAACTGGGAGGACGCAGCTTATAAAACTGATATCGGAATCCACATGACCTGGCCGGTAAGCTTGGCGCCGCGCAGAAGGGGCTTTGCTTTTCCCGGCGCCCCTGCCCAGGAAACACCCGCCGAACGCGCCCAAAAAGCTATCGCTGCAATTGAACAGCTATTCACCGAAGCGAAGGCTTACGCCGAAATTGGCCGCCCGGAAGTAACCAATGTTCGCTTCGAAGCCATGAAGGGTTTATTTGACGGGTCGAAAAAGCTGTTCATCAATGCCGACGGTGCGAAGGAAATCGTTCAGGCGGTAGCTTTTGCGAAAAAAATGGGTATATCGGCGGTTATCGTTGGTGGTAACGAGTCGTACCTGGTAACCGACGTACTGCGCGATAACCAGGTTCCCGTTATCCTAAAAGAAACCCAGCGCCTGCCCGACCGCGAAGACGACGATGTTTATCTGCCTTATAAATTACCAAAAATACTGCAGGACGCCGGCGTACTTTATGGCTTAACCGGTATTGGCTTTTGGCGACAGCGCAACCTGCCTTTCGAGGCCGGCGAGGCCGTTGGCTATGGCCTGACCAAAGAACAAGCGCTGAGTATGATCACCATCAACAACGCCAAAATATTAGGCATCGATAAAACCACCGGGACACTGGAAGTGGGCAAGGACGCCAACCTGTTTATATCCAAAGGCGATGCGCTGGATATGATCACCATCAATGTTGACGCAGCGTTTATAAAGGGAAGGAACATTAACCTGGATAACCTGCATAAACAGCTTTACCGCAAGTTCGCCGATAAATATGGAGTGAAGGCGAATCTGTAAGACACATCGCGACGCCGACCAGACTTACGAGGTTAGTGAAACTTCGTAAGTCTTTTTGTTTGATTATTTAATGTTGATATGGACGTACAAAAACAGATCAAAGAGTATATCGCCAGCCAGCCTGAATCGAAACGTGGTGATATGCAAGCGTTGCACAATCTAACGCTTCAAGTTTTACCAGGTTGTAAATTATGGTTCGACGCTGGTAAAAACAGCGAAAATAAAACGGTCAGTAACCCTACCATAGGCTATGGATTTTACACGATAAAATACGCTGACGGAAAAACCAGGGATTTTTTTCAAATTGGTTTAAGCGCCAACAAAACAGGGATATCTGTCTATATCCTCGGTATCAGTGATAAGACATACTTAACGCAAACGTTTGGAAAAGAATTAGGTAAAGCGAACGTGACCGGGTATTGCATTAAATTCAATCATCTAAAAGATATAAACACCGATATACTTGAAGCGGCCATACGATATGGGGTCGGGGTTACAGGTGAAAATTAAATCTCAAACTGAGACACTACCTTTTGTTTTTATGTGGGAAAACTAAATTTTCCCATCAAAACCGCCGGGTTATTGCCGATCGCTATCGGTTCACCAGATAACGCTTCATTAGCCAGCAGCGCGAATAAAATAGCCTCCTTCGCATCCGGATCGATGCCCAGTTCGCGTGTGTCCATTATCATAGCCTTTGGCAAGGCTTTCTTCAAATATTCGATCAAATAAATATTCTTAGCCCCGCCACCGCTGGCGAATATTTTAAGGCCATTTGTATTAACATTTGTTGAGATAAAATCAGCTATCGATTTCGCCGTAAACGCAGTTAGCGTACAAATTAAATCTTCATTACTTATCATTTGATTATTCGATCGCTCCAGCGCGCTGTTTACATAGGCCAAATTAAACAATTCAGGTCCGGTCGTTTTAGGCGTTTGTTCACGGAAAAACGGATGATCGAGCAACGTTTCTAATAGCGTTTGATTCATCTTTCCCGAAAAGGCGATTTTCGAGTCCTCGTCATAAGGGCGGTCAAAATACTTCCGGCAGGCAGCATCGATCAGCGTATTGCCCGGGCCGGTATCAGTGCATAGGATATTTTTATAATCGCTATCGGCGGGCAAAAAAGTAAGATTGGCGATGCCGCCGACATTCAGCAATAACCGGTTTGCACCGATTTTACCGCCTAACAGCACATCACCGTATAAAGCAAGCGGAGCGCCCTCACCGCCGGCCGCGATATGCTTTTGCCGGAAATCGCTGATGGTTAATATGCCCGTTTTTACCGCCAGATGGTCGCCGTCCCCTATCTGTAGTGTCGCGTTCGGATAATTTGGATGTTGGTGAAGACGTTTAGGCGCATGGTAAACGGTTTGGCCGTGACTGGCGATATAATCGACTGCTTCCGGCTTTATCCCCCATTTATTAAGCGCCTGTAAAACGAGCTCGCCATGAAAATTGCCGATATAAGCATTTAGCAGGCACACCTTTTCAAGGTCGGCATCCGGTCGCGCGAAAACCGATTGTATTTCCTTTTTAAATTTTTCCCGATAAGGGGCCGTAGTAAATTGCAGCAGCTCGAATTTCGTATTCAAACCATTCCCGGTGAAACGGCATAAGGCGATATCCAGCCCGTCGAGCGACGTACCCGACATCAACCCGATCCCCAGTTTTTCATCCTTTTGGGCGATCGCAATAAGCTGTTGCAGGTTTTTGTTCAACGGTGGCATCGGCATAAGTTAGCCATTTGCCAGTTATTTACAAATTTCTAAATCAGTGATTGTTCATATTCATTTAAATACACATGTTTTTCAAGAACCGGTAAAACTTGCGTCCACTTCCAGGGCAAGTATAACCTCGCCGCGACGACCTTTAAAAAGGGATATTTGACAGCAACACGGGCGGCTTTAATTACCACATGTTTTGAAAAAATATCTATCTTTCCTGTAATACCACTTCAACGCCCTGGCATAATTTGTTAATATGGCCCTGAATTTAACCGACCTGCTGTTCATCCTCCTCGTTTTTCAGTTGCTGGTGCTGTGTTGTTTTTTGTATACCCGAAAAACGGGGCGGCAGGTGAGCAGTCGCTTGCTCGCGACGTTCTTTTTAAGCATTGGCCTTAATTTGTTGGATGTTTTTTTATTAAGGACCGGCATCTATTTCAGCTATCCGGCGCTGGCGGGGTGGGGTAGTTGCCTGTTGCTTACGTTTGGGCCGCTGCTTTATGGCTATACGCAATCGGTTATTTACAACAATTTCTCTACCACGATAAAAAACGCGGCTCATTTCCTTCCCTTCCTGCTTTTCTTTCTGATAACGGAATTTCTTTACCTGCGCCTGCCCCACTACAGTAAGATGCAGCTTTTAACACGTTTGCAAAATCACCGGATAGCGGCTGGGTTCATCTGGGTATCGGGTATCGTCCTGCTGCAGTTTCTGTTGTATGCGATATTATCGCTGCGTGAAATTACGCGGTATAAAAAAGCGACCAGCCAGCTTTTTTCAAACCCCAAAAGTACCGGCGTGTCATGGCTGTATTCCACCATTGTCTTTTTTATTGTCGTGATGGTGATCGCAACGCTCAACAGCTTTCTTTCACAAAGCGCGCTGGCCAAATATTACCTGCTTGCGTTTAACCTGGTGCTGCTGGTTGTGCTCGTCTATGTCATAACGGTGGTGATGAAGGCGCTTGGTCAGTCCCGCTTCTTCTCGTTTGATGGGCAGGCAGACATTTCGGCGTTTTCTGCTTTTAAAACCGGGGTAAACGAGGCCGAAAAACAGGAACGGCAAAAAATAGCCCAAAGCGCTGGCGACTTTATGAAAAGCAACAAGCCCTACCTGGATCCCGAACTTACACTCGATCAGCTTGCGGCGTCGCTTTCATTAAAACCCAGGGCATTGTCGCAAGCCATCAACGACATATTGGACCAAAACTTTTTCGATTTTATCAACCGTTATCGAATCGAAGAGGCCGCGAAATTATTAACCAACCCCGTCGATAAAAAGATCACGGTTCTTGAGGTTTTGTACCAGGTTGGTTTTAATTCAAAGTCGTCCTTTAATGCACTCTTCAAAAAGTATATCGGCATAACCCCAACCGAGTTCCGGAGAAAACAAACCCAATAGCGCGTACGACTTTCGCAGGCGCCAACCCGTACGCATTAAATGCGTAGTACTTCATGTATCCGGTCGACTTGTATTTACCGCAACCGCACCTTTGTTTCAAAAAACAAGATCATGAAACAAACAACAACTTCAAGCGCGGTTTACAGGTTATGGGATCGCGTGCCTTCAATGTTAAAAGCCATCGTGGCGGGTTTTTTCGTAAGCTCTGTTGGGGTGGCCGTATGGAGTGCCCTGCTTGCAGGCTGGCTTTCGCCCGTGGTTATTTTGCCGATGATACCCGCCCTGTGGATCTTTTGGAAATTTTACAGCGGCGATTGGGGTTCCGGATCGCGCGCACTTATTAAAAAGGAAAATTTCCGACTAACCCGCCTGCAGCCTTCGGGTTGGAAATGGGGCATTGCCGGCGCGCTTCTTTTCGTCGTGATTGTACAATCATCGTTCGTGATCACTTTCCGGTTATTCGATTTTCCCGCTGCCGGGTTTATAGCTGATTATAAACAGCTCGATACGATTTCCCTCCCTTCGGCTTTTATGATCATCGTGATGAGTTCGGTGGTGGCGGCTATCGTAGAAGAAACCGGCTTCAGGGGATATATGCAGCAGCCACTCGAAAGGAAATACGGTCCCGTAGCCGCCATTGTGATCACCTCCATTATTTTCACGGCGATCCATCTCAGCCACACATGGGCCCGCCAAATTGCGCCGCAGATATTTTTCGCAAGCACCCTGCTGGGTATCTTGGCTTATAAAACCAATTCGCTTATCCCCGGCATCATAGGGCATGCTATTTTGGATGTATGCGATTATTCCTTTTGGTGGACCGACCTTTTCGGCGGCTTTACAAAACAAACTATTTTTAAAACAGGGATCGATCTCCACTTTGCCGCGTGGACGTTTATTTTTCTGCTCGCCCTTTTGCTGTTTGTAAAGGTGATGGGGAATTTGAGAGGCAACAAACACGTTGACTTACAGGCGTCTGTTAGTTAGACAGGTGATGCCGGTATAATAAACCATGTGGTTTGAGTGATATGTTACACCTCAGAATTTTCGAAGAGCGCCCTACTTCATCAACAAAATTCCGGTAACGTAACGGTGGGTTACTTAGCTCTCGATTTTTCTTTGATCATCGAAATACTTGTCCTGATGATGAAGAAAACCGGTACTGCCTGTATTGCTATCCCTGCCCAAACTAATGTGTTCATATTGTTTAATTTTAAGGTTATTGATGGTGATTAGGCAAATACTATTCCCGGTTAATACGTTAATGTAAAACGATGTAAATCAAGGCATTGTAATTCGACCTGCATTAATCATTGGGTAACATCGGTTAACTTTTGGGGAAATCGATACCCGTAAAAGAGCAGAAGGGCCCACGGCTTTGCATTTTTGAGCAGTCCGGCAAGCAATACATCCGGCCTGCGACGTCAAAAGCGGGACCTTATAGCTTTTTCAGCGGAAGTTTATTAATAATCCCATCCACTACTTTGGGCAAGTCGTTTATCGCACTCTGCGGATTAGTGACGTCGCCTACGCCATATCCCCGCCAGATCACCTTTTTGGTACGGCGGTCAACCATGTCAATAATAAGCGTACCCTCTTTATACGGCACACGCTCAATTTCGTCGCCTACATACACGGGATAGGGATCGCTGTACATATAAAAATATGCCCTTCGGCCGCCATAATATGCCACGCGCGGGTAATAGCCGCCGCCAACATAGGTATAAGCCGCGTCGTCATAAGTGTGTACGCCATTTTTAACAGCGATAGAATAGCGCACCAGCAGGTCGGGATTTGCAGCCTTTAAGTGCAGGCCGCGGCTTTCCAGGTCGGCGGTAGCTTGGTTGCGTATTTTCTCGTCGGTAATATCATTGTTGTAAGTACTATTCCTGGTATTGTTGAATGGCGGCAGCCAGGCGAACGTGCTGTATTTTGATAAACGGGCAGGGTTGCTGCTTATGGCATAGTAAGTATAGTTTGAACAGGACGCCTGCAGAAAGATCGTCGCAGTTAACAGCGCTCCTTTAAATATCGTTTTCATTGTGTTGCTCTCCTTTTTTTGGTTAACCGTCAGGTTACATAAAAGTTTACGATTAGTTGTTATCACATCACCGGCAAAACTTTACAATCGCTCAACAACCCATCCTTTACTTTTGTGTTCTTACATTGTACATGAACACAAAAAAAATCCGCCTTAGCGTGCTCGACCAATCCCCCGTTCGCAAGGGCGTTACGGCAGAGCAGGCCGTTAAGGAAACGGTCGAATTGGCAAAATATACCGATCAGCTGGGCTATACCCGGTTTTGGGTTTCGGAACATCATAATACCGGCGCGCTGGCGGGCTCTACGCCTGAAGTATTGATGGCGCACCTGGCCGGGCAAACAAAAAATATCCGCATCGGATCGGGCGGCGTTATGATGCCGAACCATAGCGCGCTCAAAGTGGCCGAAAATTTCAGGATGCTGGAGGCATTGTTCCCGGGCCGTATCGACCTGGGCATGGGCCGCGCACCAGGAACCGACCGCCTTACAGCCGCCATGCTGAACCCCTCCAACCAGTTTCGCGAGCAGGATTTTGTGGAGCAGCTGTACGATCTGAATAATTACTTTCACGATCGCGGTGAATTAGGTACCCCGCAATCCAAAATACGCGCGATACCTCAGGTGCAAACCGTGCCTGCCATGTGGTTGCTGAGCTCCAGCGGGCAAAGCGGCATATTTGCGGCGCATTTCGGCATGGGCTTTTCTTTTGCCCACTTTATAAACCCCCACGGCGGACCCGAAGCCGTTGCTGTTTATCGCGAACGTTTCACGCCATCTGAAAATCTGCAGCAGCCTGAAGCCAATATGGCCATATTCGTTTTCTGCTCAGAGGACGAGGAAAAGCTAAGACAGCACCAGGCATTAATGGATTACCGCTTTAACCAGTTTGAAAAAGGCGCGGGGCTTGCGCCGGCAGGTTATGAGGATATCAGGGATGTAGTGTACTCGCCCGCCGAACTGGAGCGTATCCTGTACAATCGTAAACGTGTAGTAGCCGGCACGCCCCGCCAAATGAAGGCTAAATTAACGCAATTGGCGAATGAATATAATGTGGGCGAGATCATCGCGATAACCATTACCGAGCATTTCGGCGATAGGTTAACCTCGTACAAGTTGCTATCCGAAGCATTTGATATACAAGGCCGTAACGTTTAACGCCGGAAGCTGAATTGATATAGTAGGATAACAGCTTTCCGCTTTAAAACCTGCCAGCAGGCAGGTTTCTGCTTTAAGTATTAGGCAAGTAAATAATTTAATCTAAAGTTAATTTTGGCAAGGTAGTTGTTTTGTATATCCAAACAAATCAATTATGGAAACGATAGAAAAATCAGTTGAGGTTTTAAACGACCTTATACAAATTAACAATGACCGGGTGGCTGGCTTTGAGCACGCCGAAAAAAGCCTGGGCGATGAAGATCGGGATTTGAGCGACTTCTTTCGTGGCCAAAGAGAAGCAAGCCGTCAAAATGTATTTGAGCTTACCAAAATAGTAAACCAGATTGGTGGCGATGCCGACGACGGCCATAGCGTAAGCGGTACCATTCACCGCAACTGGCTCGACGTAAGGGCCACGTTCAGCGGTCACGACCGCGCAAGTGTACTAGCCGAATGCGAACGTGGCGAGGATGCTATCAAACAGGCTTACCAGGACGCGCTAACCGGCGACAGCGGCTTATCCGAAGAGTTCAGGCAAATCGTTTCGCGCCAGTCGGAAGGTATTATTGCTTCGCACAACAAGATCAAAGCCATGCGCAACGCCGCGAGCTGATCTTACTAACTGTATAAACTATTGAAGAGGCAGCCGTAAGTATTAGATATTGTAAAAGAGAGAGAAACACTATCAAGGGCCCTATCACAACAAGGTATTCCTGGTTACTTATGGCTGCCTCGTCATTAGTTTCTTTCAAGCGGCCTCCCGGCTTTTGGCGATATTTATTGTATCTTTGCTGCAGTTTCGTAAATAAGTCTCGCATTCTTTTATATTATAATTCCGTGATCATTCTTATCTTTTTCATAGGGCATTGGTTCCTGTCATTATTTTTTCAGACATTTTTTTTGCACCGCTACGCCTCGCATAAAATGTTTAGCACCAACAAATTTAACGAACGCATATTTCACTTGCTGACCTTCGTCTGCCAGGGCTCATCGTATCTAAACCCCAGGGCATATGCTATAATGCACCGCGAGCATCATGCCTTTAGCGACACCGAAAAGGACCCGCATTCGCCTTATTTTTTCAGGGATGTTTTTCAAATGATGTGGCGCACCGCGCAAAGCTATAAACTGTACGAAAAGCGGTTAAAAGAGCCCGAGGCCCGGTTTAAGGGTAATTATCCCGAGTGGCGGCTATTAGATTACTGGGGATCCACTTTTTTTTCCAGGATTTTATTTGGGCTATTTTATGTAGTCTTCTATATCATTTTCGCTACACATTGGTGGATGTTTTTATTATTGCCCATCCATTTTATGATGGGCCCCATACACGGCGCTATCGTAAACTGGTGTGGCCATAAATATGGCTACGCGAATTTCGAGAATGGCGACAAGTCAAAAAACACCACACCTTTTGATTTTTTGATGCTGGGCGAATTATTTCAGAATAATCACCACAAACGCCCTAACAGCGCCAACTTTGCCGCGCGATGGTTTGAGTTCGACCCGGTTTACCCCGTGATGAAGCTGATGCACTGGATCCGCCTGATCAGGCTGAGAGAAGCCTATTTATAGGAGGTAAAAGGCTAAAGGTGAAGGGCAAAAGGTCTAACTTATACAACAGTTTATTCCGCAAGCTCTATTTGGGAAGGAACAAAGCTGTCGGCCATTACAAATAACTTGATGGAATAATCACCCCCTGCCGCATATTCTTTCCCAACGCTAAACACCTCTCCCGCAGAAGCGATGGATAGTTTTTGTTCAATAATTATTTTTAGCCGCTTTAAATCATCCGGGGTTCCCCCGATACAATCGCGGTTTATTAACGGGTAGTACCATGTCATTATTTTTAAATATTGATAAGGCCCCAAGTGTATGTGTTCAGAGATACCTTCGTTGGATTTTTCCTCTGCATAATTTAAAAGTCGTCTTAAAAAATCCAAAAGACTGGATTTACTACCCATTAACCACCACTGTTTAAAATAGTCGTCACGCTGGTAATAAAACCCGAGTTCGTTCCACTCGATAATTGTTTGTTTATCCCATTTATCCATAAAAAATCAACAGATCGATTGTACCTTTCGCCTTTTACCTTTCTGCTTTCACCTTCTTAAAATCCGTTATATTCAGTCGCTCATCACAAAAGCTATACTCATGTTCCTGATTGGAGCAAATAACGGTGAGCCGGTTTTTTGCAAATTGCTGAACCAGGTTTAGGTACCATTCCACGCCTTGCGTGTCCAGGTTGGATGTCGGCTCATCCAGCATCAGCATGGCTGTATCCGAACAAAACGCCAGGGCGAGCTTCAGCCGCTGCTTCATGCCCGACGAAAAATATTTGATCAGTTTATGGTGGCTTTCCGGCATAGCCAACAGCCGGATAAGCTCCGGCTTGTCGATGCCCGCCGCATATACCTTGAACCTGAAATGAAAATCGATCATTTCGCTTAACGTGAATTCCTCTATCAGTTCAAGATAGGGCGCTGCGAGGCTCAGGTACCGGTACACCTCTTCAGCATCAACCGTTTTATCTTCAAAAAAATAGCTGAGCTTGCCCACCGAGGGCGAAAGGCTGCCGTTTAAAACTTGCAGCAAGGTCGATTTCCCGGATCCGTTCGGTCCCAATATGGCATAAATCCGCCCGGTTATAAACGTGTGGTCGATCCCCCTGAATATCCAGTCCCGGTTAAAACGACGGCCAATATTTTCGAGGATGATCTTCACGTCAGTTTGCAGTTTTCAGTAAGCAGTTAGCAGAGTGGGAAAGCTTGAAAACTGCCAACTGCAAACTGCCCACTCAATTTACGAGTTCCCAAATCCCTTCATGATACCGCGTTGCGAGTTTTGCACAAAATTGATGATCTCGTCCCGCTCCACAGTCGGGTTAAACTCGGCCTCAATGATGTCAAGGGCCTTGGTCATATTATATTTTTTGAGGAATATGATTCTGTAAATTTCCTGTATCTCGTTGATCGTGGCGGCCGAATAGCCCCTGCGGCGCAACCCAACAGAATTGATGCCGATATACGACAATGGTTCGCGGCCGGCCTTTGTAAAAGGAGGCACGTCCTTCCGCACCAGCGACCCGCCCGAGATCATGCTATGCGCTCCAATTTCAACAAACTGGTGAACCGCCGAAGTGCCGCCGATAAACGCATAATCATATACGTTGATATGGCCCGCCAGCTGAACCGAATTGGCAATGATCACATTATCGCCAATAACGCAGTCGTGGGCAACGTGCACATAAGCCATCAGCAGGCAATTGCTGCCTATGGTAGTAGTATTTTTATCAAGTGCGGTGCCGCGGTTTAGCGTTACGCATTCGCGGATGATGGTATTATCGCCCACGGTAACCGTGCTTTGCTCGCCGCGGTACTTTAGGTCCTGCGGCGGCGCCGAGATCACCGCTCCGGGGAAAATCCGGCAGTTTTTGCCGATGCGGGCCCCATCCATAATAGTGCTGTTTGAACCCACCCACGTGCCTTCGCCAACTTCCACATCTTTATGAATGGTGACAAACGGTTCGATAACCACATTATCGGCTATCCTGGCCTGGGGATGTATATAAGCTAATGGCTGGATCATGCTTCTTCAGGTTTTTGTTTTTTTACTATCTGGGCCATCAGCTCGGCTTCAACCACAACGCGTTCGCCAACCATGCCAATACCCTTCATGGTGGCAATGCCTCGCCTTATGGGTGCAAGCAGGTTACAATGGAATATCAGCGTGTCGCCAGGCACCACAGGGGCCTTGAAACGCGCATTTTCGATCTTAAGGAATAACGTGATGTAGTTTTCAGGATCAGGCACAGTATTCAGCACCAGTATCCCACCGGTTTGTGCCATAGCCTCGATTTGCAACACACCCGGAAATAACGGCGTGCCCGGGAAATGGCCGCGGAAAAGCTCCTCGTTCATCGTCACGTTTTTCAACCCCACTACATGGCTTTTAGTGAGCTCCAATATCTTATCGATCATTAAGAACGGCTGCCTGTGCGGCAGAATGTTCATTATCTGAACGGTGTCGTAAACCGGCTTTGCATTCGGGTCGTAAATTTTTATATGCTTGCGGCTTCTTTCCTTTTTTATAAGCGTTTTTATCTTTTTAGCAAAAGCCACGTTGGCGGCATGTCCCGGCCGGGCTGCCATAATGTGGCCGCGCAGTGGAACGCCCACCAGCGCCAAATCGCCTATCATATCCAGCAATTTATGCCGGGCGGGCTCGTTTTGGTGCCTTAGTTCAATGTTATTAAGTATGCCCTGGGGCGCAACTTTAATATCCTTGCGGTTAAATATCTTGGCAAGGTGGGCCAGCTCTTCATCGTCCACCTCCTTGTCCACCACTACGATGGCGTTGTTAAGATCGCCGCCCTTTATCAGGTCGTGCTTTAGCAGCATTTCCAACTCGTGCAAAAAACAAAAGGTGCGGCACGAGGCTATTTCCTTGTTAAATTCCGATATGGTTGAAATACTGGCATGCTGGCTTCCTAACACCTGCGAATTATAGTCGACCATGCACGTAAAGCGGTAGTCGTCCAACGGCATGGCTACCATATCCACCTTGCGTTCGGGCTCTGAATAATGAATATTATACGGGATATGATAATATTCGCGGTCGGCATCCTGCTCAACAAACCCCATTTCCTTAATAGCATCAACAAATTGCAGCGAGCTGCCATCCATAATGGGTGTTTCGGGCCCATCCAGGTCAATCAGTACGTTGTCCAGTTCCAGGCCGACCAGCGCAGCCAGCACATGCTCAACGGTGCTTACGCTGGCGCCATTTTGCGAAATTGTGGTACCGCGCGATGTATCGGAAACGTTGTCCACGTCAGCGTCGATCACCGGTTGGCCGCTTATATCTATCCTCCTGAACTTATATCCATGATTTTCCGGGGCCGGGTTAAACGTCATCGTAACCCTTTCGCCGGTATGTAAACCGGTACCCGAAACCGAAACCGGCGCCTTAATAGTTTTTTGTTTTACATTCATATTTAGTCCGTTGTTCCTTTCAACTTACCGGAGCCTGCTATCGCCACTCTCAAACGTTATTTAGCCCCTTTTCTTTTAATTCCGAAATTATTTTTTCAAGCTCAATGATCTTTCTTTCCAATTCGGGCAGCCTGTTTACCACAATTTGCGAACGCATATTGGAACTGTAGGAAACGGCCGGCGCACCCGCCCATTTTTTTCCCTCCTCGGTTATCGAACGGTTTACGCCCGATTTGGCTTGTATTTGCGATCCTTTAGCTATGCTGATATGTCCTACAAAACCTGCCTGCCCGCCAATGACACAATTATCGCCTATTTTGGTGCTTCCCGATATCCCTGTTTGCGCGGCTATCACCGTGTTGGCGCCTATCTCAACATTATGAGCCACCTGCAGCAGGTTATCCAGCTTGGCGCCCTTACGGATAATGGTCGAGCCCATCGTTGCGCGGTCTATCGTGCTGTTTGCGCCTATTTCAACGTCCTCTTCTATAACCACGTTGCCAATCTGAGTTACTTTGTTATACGTCCCGTCGGCCGTCGGCGCGAAGCCAAAGCCATCGCTGCCGATAACAGTGCCCGAGTGAATGGTAACATGATGGCCGATGCTGCAATCGTGATATACTTTGACCCCTGGAAAAATCGTGACATCATTGCCTATGGTAACATCATCTGCGATAAAAACCTGGGGATATATTTTGGAATTGTTGCCTATTTTAACATTCGGGCCCACATAAGCAAAAGCGCCCACGTATACGTTTTCACCCAAAGTAGCTGAAGGGTGAATAAAGCTGGGCTGCTCGATCCCGGTTTTGTTAAACTTGATGGTATTATATTTTTCAAGCAGTACCGAGATAGCGATATAGGCGTTTTCTACGCGGATAAGTGTGGATTTTACGGGCTCGGCCAGCGCCTGGTCGTTGTTAACGATCACGATAGATGCACCGGTGCTGTATAAATAAGGTTCGTACTTCGGATTAGCCAGAAAAGACAATGTGCCCGCCGTAGCTTCCTCTATTTTAGCCAGTTGATTTACCGATACCAGGGGATCGCCTTCTACTGTACCATTAAGCATTAAACCTAATTCCTGTGCGGTAAATTGCATCGGGCAAATTTAGTGTTAAAATTTAATTTTTAGCGGTTACACAATTGCATCCGGATTTTAGTCTAAAAGCGCTCTAAACATCCTGTATAAATCTGCAAAACAGGCAAATATAAAATTATATCCGCACCGTTTATCGCCGGGCGGTTACAAGATCCTTTTTATAACAAAGTATGTACTTTTTTACAGTTTTGGCTAAGGCTTCCAAATTCGAGTTATCGCTGGCAGCCGTAATATCTTTCACCGCATGATCTTTCATTAAAATGCGGATATTTCCGTCGCCCGGTTTATAAGCGTCGTTACCTATGGTGTCCTTAAACACAAAATAGCGGGCATCCTTCGCCGTTACACCATATTTAATCATTGCTTGTTCAGTTAAGCTAGCAATAAGCTGCTTATCCGGCGGCGCGTTAGTGATGTCGGCCTGGTAAAGGCTCCTGTTAACCAGATCGCGGCATAATTTCGAAAGAATAAAGTCGTCGTGCGCCGTCCACGCCTTAACAGCGGCCATAATGTCGGTATCGTCAAGCGTCGCAAAAGTTTCCAGGTGATGGTCTTCATTCAGAAAAGCTTCCCGACTGATCGGCTTTCTCAAAAAATGCGTTAAAGCGGGCGTTGCCGATAGCGGTTCGCCCCACGAAGCCAGTTCCCGGCTGCGTTGGATTATTTTGGCCAACATAAACTCGGCCGAGATCACCGTTTTATGCAGGTAAACCTGCCAGTACATAAGCCGGCGGGCAATTAAAAATTTCTCGATCGAATATATCCCCTTTTCTTCAATGACAATTTGATCATCTTTTACGTTAAGCATTTTAATGATCCGGTCGGAGCTGATAACGCCCTCGGATACCCCGGTAAAAAAACTGTCGCGGTTAAGGTAATCCATCCTGTCCATATCCAGCTGCCCCGACACAAGCTGGTGCAGAAACTTACGCGGGTAAGCGCCCTTAAAAATATCGATCGCCATGGTTAAACGCCCGCCAAATTGCTCGTTCAGCTTATACATTAGCATCACAGATATATCCTCGTGCGAAACACCCTCCACAATGCTGTGCTCCAGCGCGTGCGAAAAAGGGCCATGGCCGATATCATGGAGCAATATCGCAATGATGACGGCCTCTTCCTCGGCATCCGTAACATCATGGCCTTTGTTGCGCAATGTCTCTATTGCCATTCCCATCAGGTACATGGCGCCCAGTGCGTGATGGAAGCGGGTGTGGAGCGCGCCCGGGTATACCAGGTGGGTCATGCCCAGCTGCTTAATATATCTTAACCGCTGAAAATAGGGATGCTCGATCAGGTCAAATACCAGTTCCGTCGGGATGCTGATAAAACCATAAACCGGATCGTTAATTATTTTCTTTTTATTCAATGCAATGCAAAAATGTGAATAAAGGTAACAACCTTGCTATTTAAGTGTTAATTTTTGTTAATCTCTTTCGCAACCGACAACAAAACCCGTGCTTTGAGGTTTATTATCAGCGGCGTTATCTACCTTCTGATCAACCCTGCCATAAAAAACACACCATGCAAGATACAACCATATTATGGGCCGATGACGAAATTGACCTGTTAAAACCACATATTCTTTTTTTGAACGAAAAGGGCTACAAAGTTACCACCGTAACCAACGGTAACGATGCCGTAGATGCGTTTAAAAACGGGCATTTCGATGTTGTTTTTTTAGATGAGAATATGCCGGGCTTAACGGGGCTGGAAACACTGTCGCAAATAAAAAATGTAAACAACGACGTCCCTATCGTTTTAATAACGAAAAACGAAGAGGAATACCTGATGGAAGATGCCATTGGATCCAAGATAGACGATTATTTGATCAAGCCGGTACATCCCAAACAAATACAGCTTACCATAAAAAGGCTCACCGAGAATAAGCGCCTGGTTACCGAAAAAACCACCATGGCCTACCAGCAGGATTTCAGGAACCTGGGCATGATACTGAACGACAACCTGAGCTACCAGGAATGGGTTGATGTGTACAAAAAATTGATCTACTGGGAGCTGGAATTAGAGCGGTTGGAGGATGCAGGCATGCACGAGATCCTAACCTTGCAAAAGGCCGAGGCGAATACGCAATTCTGTAAGTTTATCGAAAAAAACTATTTAAACTGGATGGCCAATCCCGAAGCAGGACCTACTATTTCTCCTCAATTATTTAAAAAGAAGGTTTTCCCGCGGCTGGATGGTAACGGCCCTGTATTTTTCATCCTGATCGATAATTTAAGATATGACCAGTTCAGGATCATCAACCCTATTTTAACCGAATATTTCAGGCTTGAAGAGGAAGATGCTTATTACAGTATTTTGCCCACGGCCACCCAATATGCGCGGAATTCCATTTTTGCCGGGCTGATGCCGCTGGATATGGAAAAACGATATCCCGGCATGTGGCAGAATGATGAGGATGAGGGCGGCAAAAATTTATTCGAAGGCGAGTTCCTGGCCGATCAGCTTAAACGGGTACTCAGAAAAGACATCAAACATTCCTATCACAAAATTTTAAATATCGACGAGGGCCGTGCGCTGAACGAATCGGTAAACAACCTCATGACCAACGAGCTGAACGTGGTGGTGTATAATTTTGTGGATATGCTGTCGCATGCGCGAACCGATATGCAAATGATACGTGAGCTGGCCAGTGACGATGCCGCCTATCGTTCGCTCACGCTATCGTGGTTTGAGCATTCGCCATTGTTTGACCTGCTTAAATTTTTAGCGCAGAAACAGGTGAGGGTAATCATCACTACCGACCACGGCACCATCCGCGTAAAAAACCCAAGTAAAATAGTGGGCGACCGTAATACTAATACTAACTTGCGCTATAAGCAGGGCAAAAATTTAAATTTTAACCCTAAGGAGGTCTTTCATATACGCAACCCGCACGACGCGATGCTTCCCAAGCTTCATGTAAGTTCCAGCTTTGTTTTTGCCAAGGAGGACAGCTATTTTGTATATCCCAACAACTACAATCATTTTGTAAACTTTTATAACGAGACCTTCCAGCATGGCGGCATTTCGCTCGAAGAGATGCTGATACCTATAGCGGTTTACGGGCCTAAGTAATTGTTTATTTGTATTTTTGCGACGATAATAAGAAAGACTTACGAAGTTTTAGAAACTTCGTAAGTCTTCTTGCTTAAATACCAAAACAGTGCTTCTTACAATTTCCTCAGTTTCCGGGCTGCCTTCAGCTGCTTCAGCTATATTCGAATACGCAACAAGCAACAAAGTTTTCCTTTTTTACGGCGATATGGGCGCGGGCAAAACCACGCTGATAAAATCGCTGTGCGCCTCGTTAGGTAGTAACGATGTGGTAACCAGCCCCACCTTTTCGATCGTTAACGAGTATATCGGCGCAAGCGATAAAATTTATCATTTTGATTTTTACAGGTTAAAGAACCAGGCCGAAGCGCTGGACCTGGGCTATGAAGAGTATTTCTATTCCGGCGCGTATTGTTTTATCGAATGGCCTGAAAAGATTCCAGACCTCCTTCCGCCGCGTTATATACGTGTCGACATAAAGGTTTTAAATGAAGGTTCACGACAAATCGTGATAGAAAAGATTAATTAAAATCGTATCCTTATTTTTGTTATCTTCATCGTCCAGAAAATAATACTCAAATGGGTACAGGGAAATTAAGCGGGTTCTCGGACATTGCAAAGCAGGCAATGATGCAGCCCCAGGAGTCGATGCTGGAGGTTAAAAACAAAAAAAACAAGCTTTATATCGGCATCCCTAAAGAAGTATCGTTCCAGGAAAACCGCGTACCGTTAACCCCTCTCTCCGTTGCGCTGTTGGTGAATAACGGCCACGAGGTAATGCTGGAGACCAACGCCGGCCAGGCAGCCAACTTTTCCGACAAGGATTATAGTGAGCAGGGTGCCAAAATTGTTTATGATACCAAACAGCTATACGAAGCTGATATTATCATTAAAATAGCTCCGCCCTCACTCGAAGAGATCGCGTTAATGAAACCGGGACAAACACTCCTGTCGGCACTTCAGCTGGCCACTCTGCAGGGCGACTGCCTGCACGCGTTGCTTCAAAAAAAGATAACCGCCCTTTGTTTTGAGCACTTAAGGGACGAAGGCGGTTCGTTATGTGTAGTGCGTGCCATGAGCGAGATCGTTGGCGCTACGTCCATACTGATAGCGGCGGAATATTTAAGCAATATTTTCGATGGGAAGGGTTTAATGTTCGGAGGGGTAACCGGCGTTCCGCCAACCGAGATAGTAATACTGGGCGCCGGCACCGTGGGCGAATACGCAGCGCGCACGGCGATAGCTTTGGGCGCCGAAGTAAAGGTTTTCGACCCATCGATTTACAAACTTCGCAGGCTGCAAAACAATATCGGCAGCCGCATATTTACCTCGGTGGTACAACCTATCGTTTTGGAAAAAGCCATTACCACGTGCGATGTCGCTATCGGCGCTATCCGCGCCGAGGATGGCCGAAGCCCCTGCATCGTTTCGGAGGCCACCGTGAGCCGCATGAAACCCAATTCGGTAATCATTGACGTAAGTATCGACCAGGGTGGCTGTTTCGAAAGCTCGGAAGTAACCAATCATACGCACCCGGTATTCAGGAAATATGATGTGATCCATTATTGCGTGCCCAATATTGCATCCCGGGTGGCGCGCACGGCCACTTACGCATTAACTAACATTTTTGCCCCGATATTACTCGATATTGGCGAACAAGGCAGCCTTAAAAATGTGATTTGGCAAAAATCAGGCATGCGCGACGCGGTTTACATTTACAAGGGTCACTTAACCAGCAAACACCTGGGCGAGCGTTTTTCCATCCCGTCCAAGGATCTTGACCTGCTGATCGTTTCACACCATTGATCCATGAAACGTTACGCCGCGTTCTTATTCTGTCTTGTAATTTTTAGCGCCGCACAAGGGCAATATAAATACATAAACAGCACAAAAGTTATTGGACCAACAGCTTACCGCGAACAAATAAAAAAGCAGCCGGGCACACGGTTGGTCGAGATAAACAAATATGTGCCCGGCATCGCCCTCGACATCAGGTACGCTACCACCAATAATTTTATGCACCGGCAAATGTATACCCAGGCCAGGGCGTTTGCCCGCCTGCCCGTCGTGCTGGCCTTAAAACAGGTAGAGGCCGACCTTAAGAAAAGGGGACTGGGGCTCAAAATATACGATGCTTATCGTCCCTACACTGTGACTGTAAAATTTTACGAAATGGCCCGCGACACCAATTTTGTGGCTGATCCCCGCAAGGGCTCAAAACATAACCGCGGCTGCGCTATCGACCTTACGCTTGTCGATCTTAAAACAGGCCGCGAGCTGGATATGCCCACAGGTTTCGACAGTTTTAGCAAAAAAGCCGCCGCCAATTATGCCCCCTTATCTAAACAGCAATATGCCAACCGCGAATTGCTTAAACGTGCCATGCAGGCACATGACTTTAGGGTTTATCGTACCGAGTGGTGGCATTATGATTTTGATGGCTGGACGAATTATCCGTTGCTCGACATACCGTTTTCTAAAATCCACGGTTAGTTCTATTTATCTGCACCCAAACATTTTAGGTTAAATATCCTTATCATATACGGTAAATTATTTTTAATAGCCATATTTCAGCATGATAAAAATTTTAAGAAAGGGCTATTGGAGGCAGATCTGGAAAATATTAGGAGCTACTATCATGGGCTTTATTAATGATAATGGCATGAAGCTTAGTGCCTCATTAGCCTATTATACCATATTTTCCATCGCTCCCTTGTTAATAATCATTATTTCCATAGCAGGTTTGGTGTGGGGACACGATGCGGCCACCCATAAATTATATCCTCAAATAGCCGGGTATGTAGGAGCAAAGGCCGCTGCCGAAATCGAAAGTGTTTTAAAATCGCTCCAGCTTTCGGGTAAATCTACTATCGCGGTCGTGATAGGAGTGATTGTGTTGTTTTTAGGCGCCAGCGGTATTTTCATTGAGATACAAGACTCATTGAATATTATTTGGCGCGTAAGGGCCAAACCAAAAAGGGGGTGGCTTAAATTTATCCAAAATCGTTTTCTTTCTTTCTCGTTGATCATTGGGTTGGGTTTCCTGTTGCTGGTTTCGTTACTTGTGAATTTTATTACAAACGCCTTAAGTACCTGGATCGATAAATTTCTGCCCATCGCCGACCTGGTATTTAAAGGCGTTAATCTTGCGGTAACTTTTATCGTGATCTCAGCGTTGTTTTCAATCATATTTAAATTCCTGCCCGATGTAAAGATCAGGTGGAAAGATGTACGTACCGGGGCATTTTTTACAGCCGTTCTTTTTATGATCGGCCAGTATGGTATCAATTTATATATACAATATACTGCAAAGAGTTCAGCTTACGGTGCTGCCGGGTCTATCCTGGTTGTTATGTTATGGATTTATTATACGGCTGTTATTTTGTATATCGGCGCCGAATTTACGCAGGTGTATGCCGAGGCTATCGGTTGCAAAATTGAACCCGCCGATTATGCCGTCAGCATAAAACAAACCGAAGTTGAAAGAGTCGTTGAAACATTGCCGCCTCAAAACCCGGAAATAAAAGGAAACCTGAAACCGGGAAGCGAGAAGATCTGATTAGACCAATGCGAGCCTGCAACTAATATTTTTCGTGTATATAAGTCATTATTCTCACCATTTCATCGCGTACTTCGCGCGTGGGCCGGGTAAAATTATTATTCATGAACGAAAAAGCAAGCCGGCGGCCTTTTCGTGTTACCAGATACCCACTTTGATTATAATTATTGGATAGCGACCCCGTTTTGGCCCAAACAAAGGAGACTCCGTTATCTGTCTTATATGCCGTTTTGATCGTACCAACCAGGCCGCCCGCCGGCATCAGGCTATGTAACAGGCGTTCGTCCTTTACCTCGTCTAGAATTTTGCATAACAGGCTGATCATGGTACGCGGCGTGAACAGGTTGCGGCGTGAAAGCCCCGATCCGTCAACCCACTGCGGATTATCGGGCAAATCAGTTAAATAATGCGCTTTCGAATAAGCGATCACTGAGTCAGCGTTCAGTGTTTTGAACCGCGTCGACGCACACACTAACAAAAGCTGCTCGGCAATAAAGTTATCACTCGGCTGCAGCATATGCCGGTATACCGTATCGGCTACTGCGTCATATAAAGTTTTCGCATTGGCTGGCAGCGGTAAATGCACCTCGGCAATGGTATCTTTCAAAGTGTCCTGCAGCAATGCCAGCGTCAGTTGGGTGCTTGTTTTCCAGGGAATTTCCTGCCTGTATTTTTTAGGCGGTTTCATTGCCGGGTAAATAAAGTTATTGCTTAAAAAATCCCGTTTAACTCGAAATGTACCTGGATGATAAGCGCTGTCGCATGTCAAATACCGTTTTAAATACGATGGCCTGATTTGCACCGCGCCCGTATCATCAGCAAAAATTACCGCAACATTGTCTTCAAGCGGCATTGCTGTTATCTCGGCCTGGTAATAGCCGCTGTAATCATCCCACGCCCAGCCGTCGCCATAAAATTCGCCTGTATAATTTCCGCTTGAAAAAAACAGCTTCTTATTGCTGTTTTTTAAAAAATTGAACGCTTTTGTACCCTTTAAATCATTGTGCAGGAACGAAGGGTCGCCTGTGCCCCAAAAAATAAGCGAATCTCCATCAATTACATATCGGATCGCCGGAATGGAATCGCCGAGCATTTTAAGGCATGTATAATAAGTGAAAAGCTTAGTGTTCGATGCCGGGGTGAAATACTTGTCGGCATTCAGCTCATAGATCATTTTTTTGTTGTCCAGGTCGTACAGTGCGAACCCGGTAAAATGGTTATGGGTTATCGCCGAATGTTTGAAGAGTTTTTTAATTTTTCTTTTTTTAATCGGGCCACCATCAGCAAACCCGGTAAATACCAATAAAGTGTAAAAAATCGTTATAACAAAGAGTGCGTTCCTAAGCATATGCTTTAATAAGGGATAATAATTGTATATTTAGTAACCAAATATAAACGTTTGTTAATTAGGCTGATCCATATTGTAAAACGCACGGTGCAAAACCGTGGCGCAGCCCGTGCAGCAATAATTTCCATCTTATTGTTATGCACCTCTTTTGCGGCCAATGCACAGTACTTCGATTTGCAGGGGGGGCGTAAGCGATTAAACATCCCGTTCCGCATGGTGCGCGATATGATAATTATACAATTAAGCATCAACGAAAAAGGCCCTTTTAACTTTATTTTAGACTCCGGCGTAGGCCTTATGCTGATCACAGATCCCAAATTGGTCGACTCGTTAAACATCACAAATAAACGAACATTAAAAATTTCGGGGTTGGGCGAAGGAGAAGATTATGAAGCTTACATTACATCGTCGTTAAAGGTTGACATTCCGGGTTTAAACAGTTATGATATTGCAGCAGCTATATTAAAGAAAGATCATTTTGGACTGTCGAATTATGCCGGCATGCCCATTCACGGTTTATTAGGTTACGAGTTTTTTAATAACCTGGCTGTTAAAATCGATTTTTCTGATAGTACATTAACCGTTTCAAAGCCAAAATACATTCGCAGCTTAAGAAAGGGAACCAGGATACCCATTGCTATCGAAAACAGGAAGCCGTACATACAGGCAAAAATCACGTTCCCCAACGGCACCAAATCCACTGATAAACTTATTTTGGACCTCGGGGCGGGCCACCCGCTGTCGCTCGAGAATATAATAGCAAAACATGGTTTGCCCGAAAAATTTATTGCCGCCAACCTGGGCGTAGGCCTAACCGGGCCCATTGAGGGTTTTATTAGCCGCGTGAAAGAAATCGACCTTGGCAAGTATAAAATTAAAAATGTGATCACGTCATTTCCCGAAGACAGGCCCCGTGATAAGTTTTTTGAACCCCGGGATGGTAACCTGGGCATCAAAATTTTAAAAAGGTTTACGCTTATTATCGACTATCCTGATAGTGCTATTTATTTAAAACCCGTAGGAAATTTGAACGAACCGTTTGAGCACGATATGAGCGGCCTTGAATATTACAGCACCGGCGACGACTATAACCACGTTATTATCAGCCGCGTTGAGCCGGGATCGGCGGCTGACGAAATAGGACTCGAAAAGGATGATGAAATTATCGCCATAAATTTCAAGCCGGTATCGTCAATGACGCTTGAACAAATAGATGCACTTTTCCGATCGCAGAATGACCGAAGCCTGCTGCTTGAGATCTTCCACGATAAAAAGCTCGACCATGTAATTATTACATTAAAACGGCGGGTCTGACAGCGATGCCCTCTTCGCTGGTAACAAACAAGGTGTTTTTAAAATTATAGTTTTTTGTATAAGTTTACACTTTACCCTAAGTAAATTAATTATTGAGATGATAAAAACTTTTAAAATAAGCACGGGCTTATTTATTACCCCGCTTTTACTTGCTATTATCGCAAGTTCATGCGCAACAAAAAAACGTGTTGCCGGCACGGAAACCGTAACCATTAAAACAACCGCTACCCCGGCCGGGGCAACTACCACCGCCACCATTGGCCCTTCTAAAAAAGAAGGTATTAAAAAATTCTCGGATGTTATCCCTGCTAAAACCAGGGCAAACAGGGGATTGTTTACAACCTATAAAGTTGAAGGCAAGTATTATTACGAAATACCCGATTCGCTGCTGGGGCGCGAAATGCTGGTGATTACACGCCTGGTAAAAACGCCGGCGAATATTAAGGTTTTTTATCAGCAATACGGCGGCGAATCTGAAAACGACCAGGTTTGGAAATGGGAGCGTCATGATAAGCAAATATTATTACGCGTGCCAAGCTATTCTATAAGAGCGGATAGCGCCAGTGATATGTACCAGTCGGTAAAAAACTCCAACCTGGATGTGGTATTGGCCTCCTTTGATGTAAAGGCTTTTAATAAAGACACAACCGGTGTCGTTATCGATGTAACCGATTTTTACAACGGCGACATATCTGCAATAGGCATATCAGATGAATTGAAAAAAGCCTATAAAATATCGTCGCTTGATAATGCCAGGTCATTTATTGACACCATAAAAAGTTTCCCCATTAACACGGAAGCACGTGTTTTAAAAACCTACCGCGCTACAGAATCGCCTACCGATAATACAAATGGCGCTATAACATTTGAATTAAACACATCGATGCTGTTGTTGCCAAGGGTGCCTATGAAAGCCCGGTTAACCGATGACAGGGTTGGATTTTTTGGACAGCGGCAAACCGATTATGGAACTGATGCACAAAAAGCCCAGGTAACCAATTACATTCATCGGTGGAAGCTGGAGCCGAAAGATGAAGCGGCCTATGAGCGCGGGGAATTGGTGGAACCAAAAAAACCTATTGTTTTTTACATTGATCCGGCTACGCCGAAAAAATGGGTTCCATATCTTATACAGGGAATTAACGACTGGCAAAAAGCGTTTGAAGCCGCCGGGTTTAAAAACGCGATCATCGGAAAAGAAGCGCCGACAGCTAAAGAAGATCCGGGATTTAGTACAGAGGATGCACGTTATAGTGTAATAAGATACTTCGCATCGGATGTTGAAAATGCATACGGGCCGCACATATCCGATCCGCGTACCGGGCAAATATTGGAAAGTCACGTCGGCTGGTATCATAATGTAATGCAGCTGCTGCGCGACTGGTATTTTATACAAACTGCCGCTATAAATCCCGAAGCACGCAAAGCTAAATTTACCGATGCCCAAATGGGCGAATTGATCCGTTTTGTATCATCACATGAAGTTGGACATACGCTGGGGCTGCCACACAACTTCGGTTCAAGCTATGCTTACCCTGTGGATTCGCTGCGGTCAAAATCATTTACTGATAAACACGGCACCGCGCCTTCTATTATGGATTATGCCCGGTTTAATTACGTCGCTCAGCCGGGCGATGGAGTAACGCATTTATACCCGCAAATTGGCGAGTACGATAAATGGGCCATTAAATGGGGATATACCTGGTTCCCTGGTAATAAAACGCCGAAACAGGAACGGGAAATATTGGACGAATGGACAAAAGAAAAAGCCGGCAACCCTCTTTATTATTACGGCCGCCAGGGAACAAGCATCGACCCAAGATTGCAAAGCGAAGATTTGGGCGATAATGCCATGAAGGCCAGCACTTACGGCATAGCAAACCTGAAAAGGATTTTACCGAACATTGAAAAATGGACGTATCAAAAAGGCGAGGATCTGACTGATGTTCAGGAATTATATAATGAGGTGCTTACACAATTTACACGCTACATGGGCCATGTTGCCACAAATATTGGCGGCATGAATGAAAATTTTAAAACCTATGATCAAAAAGGGCCTGTGTATGATTTTGTCAACAGGGATAAACAGCGCGACGCCGTAATGTTCTTTAACAAACAGTTATTTACAACACCATCCTGGCTGATAGATAACCAGGAGCTTGGCAAATTTGATAATGGCATAATGCTTAATCGCATAAAGGGTATACAGGTTAGTACGCTGGGGAACGTGCTTTCGCCCTCGAGATTAGCACGCATGTACGACAACGAGACCAAAAATGGCAATAAAGCCTATACCGTAGCAGAATTATTTACCGATTTAAGAGGCGGAATTTTTAACACTGTTCAGCCCGACGCCTTTAAGCGAAATCTTCAACGTGGGTACATAGAGAATTTAAAAAGCCTGTTAAATGATGATTTCAGGGGCATACCGGGGGTATCGGCTGCGACGCTGGCAAACTTCGGCCTCACACCCATCAATATGGCATTATCAGATATAAGGCCCATGGCGCGCGCCGAATTGAAACTTATTGATGCACGCCTGCCAAAAGGCGGCGACGCCATCAGCGCAGCTCATTATGCCGATTTACACGTTCGCATAAAGGAAGCCCTGAACCCAACAAGACCTGTGGTAAATTTGCCTGGCGCCGCCGGCAGAGGCTTGAAAGAGCAGGATCCGACTGACGGGAAAAGGCAAAACGATTACCTGGACTGCTGGCCGGCACAATAACACAAAAATAACGAATGCATAAAAAAGCCCCGTTTCACGACGGGGCTTTTTACATAATACTAATAATCATTTATCTTAAAAACGGTGGTACTCATTTTTCCAACAATCCTACAGCCGACTGATATTTTCAAAGAAAGCCTTTTGCAGATCCAAAAGCGACTTAACCTTTATACTCTCTCCGTATTCGTCGAAACAAAGGAATTGTGTGTGTTTCGGATCGTTATTTTTAGCCCTTTCAAAAAAATTGAAAGTTTCAAAAAAATAATGCCGCGTTGTCACGTTGCTTTTTCTATTTACTTGCGACCCATTAAGATGGAAGCCGATCGCGTCGATCCACTGGTGTATTTTCGCGTGTAATGATCCTTTAATCCTGGCCATAGGTAAAGCATTTATTGGATTAACTGCCGCGGCTTAAAATTTGTTTGGGGGATGAACATTTTAATTTCTAACAATTGTTGACTTAATACGGCTTTAACTAATGATAAACCAGGTTGTGTAAAACTGTAACTTAATCAAGCCGATTGCGTATAAGGCAACAATTGATCGTAATGATATGAAACCACATAGACTTTTACTACCTTTTTTATTTGCAGGCCTGGTTGGAATGACAGCCTGTACAAAAAGTACTACACCGGGGCCTCAGGGACCCCAGGGTAACACAGGCGGTCCCGGTCCGCAAGGCAGCGCCGGCGTTCAGGGTGTTCCCGGGGCTACGGGGCCTGGAGGCCCGCAAGGCTTAACAGGCGCCAACGGCGCAACCGGGCCACAAGGTGTTGCCGGTGCAACCGGGCCACAGGGCATTGCCGGCGCAACCGGCCCGGCCGGTGCCACAGGGCCTGCCGGCGCGACAGGAGCTACCGGCGCCACAGGGGCCACAGGACCAGCAGGATCGAACAACGTTCAAAGCTACCTGTTAATCAATAAGGGTGTTGTATTTGCCGGGTTAAACACGTTTAGCGTTCCCGCGATCACACAGTCGATAGTTGACCAGGGTACCGTGCTGGTATATTTAAGAAATACCGGGTCAACTTCTTCCTGGTTCGCCATACCTTACTCTTCCGGCACAAATACAATAGATCTTTCCGATTTTGGCGTAGGGTATATCAATATCAAGTCCAGCTTTACACAGGCCAGCGGGATCGATTTTAAAGTAGTTGTAATTTCGGGTGCCGGTGTAACTATTCTGAGCGCCACCAATCCGAACCTGAACTACCGGAATTATTCGGAGGTAGCAGCCGCGTTACATTTAACCAATTAATTATATTTTATTATTATAATATAAAAGCCCTTCCGATTACCGGAAGGGCTTTTTGCTGTATGTAACAATCATATTATTTATATGTAACAATCGTATGATGTTGATTATTTAACGGTTATAAAATGAACCTTTGTTTCTCATAACTGTTAAAGTTTTTTTGACACACAATTACCCGGTGCCATCATATGAAATCGCTTTTACTCATACTATCGATTGTTTTTGTCGCGATCAGTTCGTCATACGGGCAAGCCGGCCGTGCGGTACACGGAGCAATTATCGATTCAACAAAACAGTCTCTCCCCGCCAGTCAGGTTACTTTAACTTCCGATCAGCATGACAGTACGACCACCATTTCAGATCTAAAGGGAAATTTTATTTTTCCTTCGGTTAGAGGGAATAAAGTGACCGTAAAAGTGTCTTCAATGGGTTATCAGACGCTGATCAGACATTATACTTTATCAAATGATAACACGCCGGCTGACCTTGGGTCAATTATATTAAAAACAGAAGCACACGTATTAAACCAGGTAACCATTGTCGGTGTAGTACCCGTTACATTAAAAGAAGATACTGTTCAATACCAGGCCAGTGCATATAAGGTTCGCGAAAATGCGCCTGTCGAAGACCTGATCAAAAAGTTGCCCGGCGTAGATGTCGACGTAAACGGGAATATAACCACGCAGGGAAAACAGGTTACCAAAGTGCGCATTAACGGCAAGGATTTTATGGGCGGCGATGTTCAAAGCGCAACCAAGAACCTGCCCGCAGACGTTGTTGAAAACATCCAGATGATAGACGATTACGGCGACCAGGCTAACCTGACGGGGGTTAAAACCGGCGAGCCGGACAAAATAATGAATATCACCATCAGGAAGGATAAAAATTACGGCTACTTTGGGCAGGGTACGGTTGGCGACGGCGAGGACCTGCTGCCTAAAGACCAGGGCATAGCCGATCAAAACCGCTACATAGCTTCTGTAAACGCATTCAAATTTAACGGAGACCAGCAGGTGGCTGTTTTAGGAAGTATAAATAACACCAACGTTAATACCTTTTCCTTTGGAAACCCTGGCGGTGGCGGAAATTTTGGAGGCGGCGGCGGTCGTGGAAATGCAGGAAGGGGTGGCGGCGGTGGCGGAAATAACGGAAGCCTGATAACTACGCGGAATGGCACTACGAACGCACACTCAATCGGCGCTAATTTTCGCGATCATTGGGGGAAAAACCTTTCGGTATATGGCAGCTACAGCTTTGCCGACAATACCACAAATACCATTAATAATATTGTTCAGCAAAACACCTCGCCGGTTAATCCAAGCCTGCAGCAGCAAAACAGCAACGAAACGGACCAGAGCATTAATCACCGTTTTACCTGGAATATGGAATATAAGCCGGATACCGTTAACTATTTAAAGATCACTCCAATTTTCTCGTATTCGGGCACAAACACCGTTGACGCCGAAAATGTTTCTCTCTCAAGGCACAATGCAATAACCTCGGCATACACATCAAATACCGTTGGTAATTCAAACGCACCCACCTTTGGATTAACCGCGCTTTATAACCACCGTTTTAGCCATCGGCGTAATTTGAGCATCAATGTAAATATAAGCTCGGCACAAAGCAACGCCTATCAAAACCCCATATATGATTATACGGTAGGCGCGCCTACCGCACCGGTCAACCAGATGATAAATACGGATAGTCATACAACAAGTTTTGGAACAAATCTTTCGTTTTTGCAGCCCCTGGGCAAATTCTCGTACCTGGAATTTAATTATGCCTTCAATCGCTCAAACACAACAAACAATAAACAAACAGATACGCTGTTCGATCCTGTGTCTTATATGTTCAGAAGCGACAGCGCTTTAAGTACCCGGTATAACTATAACTTTACCACAAACAGGTTTGGATTGAATTATCGCTTCGTCCAAAAAAAGTATAATTATACGCTGGGCGTTGGTGTGCAACCCGCTGTTTTAGATGGCAATTCGCCAATAACCGGTCTTACCACACACGTATCTACATTCAATGTTATCCCTACAGCTCGCTTTGTATATAATTTTTCGCGCAGCCAGGCGTTCAGCTTAAACTACAATGGCTCCAGCAGTCAACCAAGTTTTGCGCAATTACAGCCCATTATAGATTTTTCGAATGCGCTTTACCCGGTAGAGGGTAATCCCAATCTTAAACCCCAGTTTACCAATAATTTATCTGTCCGGTATAACAATTTCAGTTTTACCAGCGGTAATGTTCTTTTCCTGAACCTAAATTTTTCGCAAACACAAAACGCGGTGGTTACAAACACCATTACCTTCCCGCGACGTTATACCTTAGATCCCAGGTTTCAAAACACTATCTTAACGCAATATTTAAATGCCGACGGATACTATACCGCATCCGGCCGGTTAACTTATTCGAAGCCATGGGATAACCGCAAATTTACGCTAACGTTTAACGGAACCGTAACTTATACCAACAATGTGGGTTATCTTACTGATGTGGATTCAACCACGTTTGCGCAAATCACCGAGAAAAATATTGCCAAAAATCTGGTGATGACCCCTGAACTACGTTTCAGGGTGGATATAACTGACAGGATCGATGCGCAGCTATTAACAAATTATTCTGTCAACAAAACTGATAATACCGTACAAAATCCCCTGTTAAGCGGCAGTTCGAACATACGGTCGTGGGTGAAAGGCATCAATGGCAAAAATTACTTTGGCGACTGGACATTTAGCTATGACTATTCCAATACCACCAACTACGGTTATGCGCCTAACATTAAAGTAACCAACCCAAACATTTTAAGTTTATACCTGGAGCGCAGATTTATGAAGGACCACAGGGGCACCATACGCATTGCAGCTTTTGACTTATTTAATCAAAACACCGGTTTCTCTTCATCTACAACGGCTAGCTCCATCACCGAAACACATGTTAACCGGCTCGCCAGGTATTACCTAGCCACGTTTACGCTGCGACTGCAAAAATTTGCTGGTAAGGTTCCGGACCAGGGGCCAGGCATGAGAGGGTTTAGACGGGATAGAGGCGGTGACGGCGGAGGTGACGGGGGTGGCAGGCGCGGTGGAGGTCCTGAATAGTCTCCGACATTTATTTCTAAACTAGCTCTCCGTTTTTACGAGCACCGCATTGATTACGCGCTCTAATTCTTCCAGGTCAAATGGCTTGGCCAGGTATGTTTCGGCGCCGGCATGGTTTGCCAGCAATTCGATGTCGCTGTTAGCCGAAAAATAAACAACGGGTATGTGTTTTAGTTCGGCGTTATTTTTTAGTGTTTGCGTAGCAATAATACCCCCATCGTCGGGTATCCAGTTATCCATCAATATTACGTCGGGTAAAATAGATGCTACCTTTTGCGTTATATCATTGCAATCGGTAAATGCCTGTACCTTCCAGCCTTGTTCTTCCAAAATATAACTGCAGATGGAAATAATGTCTTCATCGTCGTCAAATATGACGATTTTTTTATTCTGGTAATTCATCGGTTAGTAGATGTGAAGCTATATATTACAATTAAAAAATCAAAATTTTTATTTCGGGAATTAACCTTCCGTTTAAAATAGGCTTTAACACAGCCAGATAAGTTTCCTTTTCCTGTCTAAAAAGCAAATCTAAAGCGATTCCGCCGTATCTATTAATAGAAACAAAAATAAGAGGGTTTAGTTTGTTTGTAGGCAATTTGAATATCACTCAACGGTAATCAATCCGTCAAAAATAACCGCAGTGCTGGTTTTATCTGTGCCGCGGGTAGCGGTAATCGTTAGATGGTCCGAGCCTCTGGCGATTGCTTTAAATTCCCAGGCGTCTGATCCGAAGTTGCCTATTGCAGCATTTGAGCCCGGCAGAATACGTGTGTGCATTTTTAAGCTTATTATCCACGAGTTATACTTCGGCGGATCGAAACTATAGCCGCCGTCCCCAGGGTTTGACAATGTCAGCCGCACCATTTGCCCGGTTGTAAGCGTTGTTGCCTGGCCGCTATTTTGTTTTCTGATCCCGCCGAACGGTTGTTTTGTAACGACAAGAAAGGTTAATCCATGTTGGTTAACTTCTTGCCTTTAATAAGCATTTTTAAACGCTGCCTGTTCAACGAAATATGAACATACGCGCGTTCGTTTTGTTCTATTTGTTCACGGTAGCATGACAATATATCACGATAGGATAAAACGCCGACAACCTTATTATCCGCGCCTGATATTACGGGTAACACTTCAACGGTTTGTTTGGCCATTAATTCAACAGCTTTTCTAACCGAATCGGTATTTCTGACATATATTTTTAAATCCTTCACAATTTCATTTAACGTTGTTGCAGGATCAAGCCCATGCCTGAAAATATCCTGCCGGTTAGCTGTACCTATGTATTCGCCGTCGTTGTTTACAACGATATAAAAATTAGCCGGCTCGTTGTTAACCTTTAACCAGTCGCGCGCTTCCTTCACCGTATTATCAATGCTCAATACCAATCCCTTGTCGCCAATAATTTGTCCGACGGTTATTTTTCCCAGCACATCCGCTTCGTATGAATCAGGGGTAACCACACCGCGCCTGGCAATCTTTTCGGTCATGATGGTATTTTCCATCAAAAAAAACGAAACAAGATAGGACGCCGTGCAGGCCCCGAGCAAAGGCAATAAAGCATGTGATTGCATGGTGGCTTCCATGGCAAAAGTGATACTGGTCAAATAGGCCCGGGATGCCCCCGCAAACATAGCCGACATGGCAATTAACGCGGCCATCGGGATGGTTATCCCGGCATGGGGAAAGAGATAAATAACAGCGGCGCCCAAAATTGCACCTGCCGCGCCGCCAATGGTAAGCAGTGGCGCCAGCGTTCCGCCCGAAGTTCCGCTTCCTAAAGCGATCGCCCAGGAGAGAAATTTAAAAAAACAAAGACGGATAACGATTGCTAAAGTAAGCGTACCCGCTAAAATATTTATGATATTGTCATATCCCACGCCGAGGGTGTGCGGTGCAAAATAACCGATCAGGCCGACCGCGAGACCGCCTAATGCAGGCCACCACATCCAGTGAACCGGTATTTTTTCAAAAGCATCCTCAACCATGTACACTATTTTGGAAAGGCCAAGCGATAAAAATCCGATGATGAGCCCGATAAAACTATAAATAGCAAGGGCGATATTGGATGGCGTAGCCAAATTCGGCATTGGAAAAACCGGCCCGCTGTCAAACAGCAAGTGATGGCCGGCAGCCCCGGTAATGCAGGCCAGCGCCACCGGCAGAATGCTTTTTGGCGAAAATTCAAATAGCAACAATTCAATAGCAAGGAAAACTCCGGCTATTGGCGTACCAAATATCGCAGCCATACCGGCGGTGGCGCCGGCTGCTAACAGCACCTTTCGTTCGTTCGACGTGATTTTAAATATTTGCCCTACCGTGGACCCCAGCGCACCACCTGTGGCTATTATCGGTCCTTCGGCGCCAAACGGACCGCCGGTGCCGATAGCGATCGCTGAAGAGATCGGCTTTAAAAAGGTGATCGACGGCTTGATGCGGCTTTGATTTGTTAATATTTGCTCCATGGCTTCGGGTATGCCGTGCCCTCGGATAGCGGCAGAACCATAAAGCGCCATCAATCCCACCAATATACCGCCGATAGCGGGTATGATAATAACCCATAAGCCTAAATGATTGGCCGACGGACTGTGGAATGTGCCTGTAAATGTCCCGTAAAATGACAGGTTGGTAATGATGTTAATAAGCCAGACTAAAAATTTAGCTACGAGCGATATCGCCATCGCCACTACAATTGAAAAACATGAAATGCGAAGTATGCGTATCTTTAATGCCGTATCTTTTGAAGGTACTGGCGGATTATTCTCAACGTATTTTAAAGCTGGCGAAATGGGTATGCCGCCCGAATTGTTGGTTTGCTTCATATTTTTATTATTTAAGAAATACCGGCCCTCAACACGTTCATTCTGCGGCAGCTCTGTTTCCCGGTTTTTGCCGCAAAGGTATGTGCTGCTTAAGCTAAAAGCAAATTTATATTACCAGGTTATCCGGCGACTGTTTATTAAATAGTGTTAACTTTAAACATTCTTAACGTGTTATAAACTTTAGCCGATGAAAAACGGTATTTACTACTTGTTCGTTGCATGTTTCTTCTTTTCATGCTCTGCGTCAAAAAATCACCGGACTCCGAAATGGATATTGTTATTCGACGGCAAAACGCTGAGCGGCTGGAAGGTAGGCAACAATGCTTCCACATTTTCTGTTAACAACGGGATGATTATTGTGCAGGGCAAAACCGCACATTTGTTTTATGATGGCCCGGTAAAAGATCACGACTTTAAAAACTTCGAATTCAAAGCGGATGTGATGACGCACCAGGGCGCTAACTCGGGCATTTACATTCATACGGTGTACCAGCAAAGCGGCTGGCCGTCCAAAGGTTATGAAGTACAGGTAAATAATTCACATACCGACTGGATAAGGACAGGCAGTTTATATGGCATCGATAATATCAAGGAAGTGTATGTAAAAGACAACGAATGGTTTACGATGGATATAACCGTGCAGGGGAAATTGGTAACCGTTAAAATAAACGATAAAGTAGTGCTGAATTATACCGAGCCCGACAACGTAAAACGCGCTGTGGGCGACGAGCAGCGCGTACTGTCAAGCGGCACTTTTGCATTGCAGGGGCACGATCCGAATAGCCTGGTTTACTTCCGTAACATCATGGTTAAACCACTGCCGTGACGATCTGCCGGCATAGTTCACATTCAAGATATCGTTTCATCTTATTCCATCACGCGGATTATGCCTTTGCGGACAAGCGCAGCAACGCCGAAACGCAGCAACCAAACCAGCAAGCCTATAATCGCAATTACGATAAGGCCAAAAAAAAGGCCTGCTTTAAATGCGTCTTCCATTAAGCCGCAGCCCGACAGCGAGAACATGAGGAATAAACAAAGGATAGGTAAAGCTAATTTTTTCATAGGTTTATGTTTTAGAAACTATCCCCATCAAAAAGTATACCTGAATTAGTTACGGTCGGCTGCGTCGGAAATAGCACGCGCTTTACAGCGATATGGGGTTCAAACAGTACGTTTATCCGTACAGTACGCTCGGTCAAACCCATGCTTAACCCGCCCAACCCTCTCTATCCAGGCTCCTGAAATGTATCGCCTCCGCCAGGTGCTCCAACTCTATTTCTTCGCTCGCCGCTAAATCTGCTATGGTACGGGATACCTTGAGTATACGGTCGTATGCCCGCGCCGATAAGCCCAGCTTTTCCATCGCTTTTTTTAACAGTGTTTGACCGGCACTGCTGATCTTGCAAATATCGCGCACCATTTGCGGGCTCATCTGCGCATTGGCATGCAGGTCGGGCCGGTTACCAAAACGGGTAGCCTGGAAATGCCTAGCACGTATCACCCTATCCCTGATGTATTCGCTTTTTTCAGCCAGCCTATCTGATGCCAGCTCGTTAAAGTTAACCGGCGTAACCTCTACGTGCAGGTCGATACGGTCAAGCAAGGGGCCGGAAATTTTACTCAGGTATTTTTGCACCGTTCCCGGTGGGCAGATACATTCCTTATCGGGATGATTAAAATATCCGCATGGGCATGGATTCATCGAGGCCACCAGCATAAAGCTGCTGGGGTAATCTACGGTAAACTTGGCCCGCGATATGGTAACGCGCCGCTCTTCCAGCGGTTGCCGCATCACCTCCAGCGCAGTTCGTTTAAACTCGGGCAGCTCATCCAAAAAAAGCACGCCGTTATGGGCCAGCGAAATTTCGCCGGGCTGTGGATTGCTGCCGCCGCCGACCAGGGCTACGTCGCTTATGGTATGATGCGGCGAGCGAAAGGGTCGTGTGGTAACCAGCGCATCGGCGGCAGAGAGTTTACCTGCTACGGAGTGTATCTTGGTTGTCTCTAACGATTCATATAAGCTGAGGGGCGGCAAAATAGAAGGCAACCTGCGCGCCAGCATAGTTTTACCTGCACCCGGCGGGCCGATCAGGATAACATTATGTCCGCCGGCCGCAGCAATTTCAAGTGCGCGCTTTATATTTTCCTGTCCGCGCACCTCGCTAAAATCACTATCATAGCTGGTCAGGCTTTTATAAAATTCTTCCCGGGTGTTTACTTCTTCGGCGATTAGTTTTGTTTCACCGTTAAAAAAACCCGCAACCTCTTTAATGCTCTCAACACCATAAACTTCCAGATCGTTGACTATCGCCGCTTCACGGGCGTTCTGTTTTGGTAGAATAAATCCTTTAAACCCATCCTTACGCGCCTGTATGGCAATGGGTAGGGCGCCTTTTATGGGCTGCAGGCCGCCATCAAGCGAAAGCTCGCCCATGATAATGTATTTATCCAGGTTTTCGTTCTCAACCTGGCCCGAGCCCGCGAGTATCGCCACCGCGATGGGAAGGTCATAGGCCGAGCCCTCCTTCCGTATATCGGCGGGCGCCATATTTACGATGATCTTTTGCCGCGGCATGCGAAAGTTATTGGTTTGCAATGCTGCTTCAACCCGCTGCATTGACTCGCGCACGGCATTGTCGGGCAGGCCTACAATTAAATAAAAAGGCTTACTGCCGCCGCTGATATTTACCTCAACCGTGATGGTGATGGCCTCAATACCATACACCGCGCTGCCAAAAGTTTTAACTAACACAATTAAGTTATTTAAAGCGTAAGATATAGAATTTTATCGAGGCACAAAATTCATCTCGGCATTAGCGATTTGGTAATAAGCTCGCAAAAATATTATCGATTAGCACTACTGTTTGATGTAAATGTTGCGTAACTTCCCTATAGCTAATCACTTATCGTATGTATAAGCGCCTGTTTCCTTTTTTTGCTTGTCTGCTCATATCCTGTTTAACAGCCATTGCTCAAACCCGCCCAAAAACTGTAGCAGGACAAAAAATATATAACGCCTTTAAACAGCAAACAAAAAATATAAAGAACGACACCAATAAAGTTTTACGCTACCTGGCGTTTGCAAAAGGACTGGAGGCTTATTCGGCGGATACGGTGGTAGCCCTAACAAAAACGGCCCGCAATCTTGCTGATAAATTACACTATCCGCGCGGTATAGTACTATCAATTTTTGAGCAGGGCATACATGCCGAAGACCAACTGGACTATCCCCTGGCCATACAGTTTTACAGGCAGGCCGCCAAAATTGCCGAATTACATAACTTTTATGCCGATATCTACGACATTTACAACACGAGCTTAAACGCCTATTACTACCTGGCCGACTATCCCAACGCAATGGATGTTGCACAAAAAGGGCTGTCGCTTGCCGCACAATTGAATGACAAGGAGAACCTGGCCCATTTCTACAACCAAATTGGGTTTATCTATCAAAAACAAGAAAACGCGCACCAGTGCATTAAATATTACAGCAGGTACCTCGAACTGGCGCGGCAGCTTAATAACCGCATGATGCTTGCCGACGCCTCAACCGGCCTATCAGACGGCTATTTATTAACAAGGGACTATACTACTGCGTTGCGATATCTTTTCCAGGCACTTGGCATTTACAATAATATGCATCAAATGGAGGCCCTTGATAAATGGCGGGCAGTATCAAAGCCCGATAAGGTAGCTAATGCCTTATTTAAGATAAGTGCGGCGTATAAACAATCCGGAAATTATAAACGCGCATTACAATATGCGTTGGCGGTGTTGGATATGCACGATAAAAAAGGCGATATTTTTAACAAATATGATTTGGCCGGCTATTATATCAATACGGGCGATATATATAGGTTGCAAAAGAATTATAAGCAGGCCGGGCTATTTTTAAATAAAGGGCTTTCCCTCGCCCGTTCCATTCACCACCACGAGGACCTCCGTGATGCTTACGAAGGTATTTATAAAAATTTCGCGTCCCAGCGGCGTTATGACAGTGCCTATTATTACGATGTTCTGTATACCGGTTTGAAAGACTCCATTATAAACGAAAAAGTGAGCAGACAAATCAGCAAACTGGATGCTGAACGAACGGAAAGGCAACTAATCCTGCTAAACCAGCAGCAAAAGCTAAAAGAAACTACCGCCGCGCGGAAGACCCTGGTAAGCAACGTGATTATCGGTTTTGTCACGCTGTTTGCGATTGTCCTGGTCCTGCTGTTATACATGCAAACCGGAATTAAACAGCAAAAACTGGCGTTTGAAAAGCAGCTGGCGGTTCAGGTGGAACGCCAGCGCATAAGCAGCGATATGCACGACGACATCGGCACCGGCATATCTACCATGCTTATTTATGTAAATATGCTTAAATTAAAACTGGCCGGCGGCGCTGATGCTCCGCAGATTGACAGGATAGCCGATCTGGGAACTACGTTAGTTGAACAAATGAAAGAAATTGTGTGGTCGCTAAATCCCCGCAACGACCGGCTTGATAACCTGCTTCTTTTTATACGGCAGTACTTCGTTTTACTTTTCGAGCCGCTGGACTATAAAACCGAAATTGTTTATCCCCTGGTTATCCCCGATATAGAGTTAGACAATGAACTGCGGCGCAATATCTTTTTATGTGTTAAAGAATCGCTGAATAACGTGATCAAACACGCACACGCTACTTGCATTGAATTGACTGTGCAGATCGTTCGCGGCCGTTTAATGGTGCAAATTAAAGATGACGGGCAAGGGTTGCCCGCATCTGTTTCGGCCAGTGCGGGTAATGGGCTTAAAAACATCCGCCAAAGAATGAATTCCGTTAACGGAAAATGCCAGATATACAATAACAACGGCACAATTGTAAAGCTTGACATTCGTTTACCAAAGTACCCCAATGGGTAGTTTATTTATTGTTTTGTAATAACTAATTTTCCATAAAACAGCAATGATATCGGTAGGGCTTATTGAAGATACTGAAAATTATAGTGCTGCCGTTGCATCGCTCCTGCTGCTATCCGACGACCTGCAGCTGGCGGGCGTATGGAACAATGCGGAAACTGCGTTACTAAAAGTTCCTGATATTTTGCCGGACGTGATCTTAACCGATATCCAGTTGCCCGGAATGAATGGGATCGAATGTATTCGCAGGCTAAAAATAGATTGCCCGAATATTCAGTTTATGATTTTGACGGTATTTGAGGAAGATGAAAAGATATTCGAAGCCTTAAATGCCGGAGCCACAGGATACCTTCTAAAAAGCGCACCGCCCGAAATGATCTTTAACTCGATTAAAGAAATTCATAACGGCGGATCGCCCATGAGCCCCGGGATCGCACGAAAAATTATCCGGCATTTTCAGCCGGCCGTGATTAAGGATGGTGAACAAATTTTTACAGCCCGCGAAATACAGGTACTCGACCTGATGTCTGAAGGGAAGCTGGTTAAAGAAATAGCCACCTCCCTTGATGTATCTGTTCATGCCATTAAAAAGCACATTAAAAACATCTACCATAAAATGCATGTGCAAAATAAGGTTGAGGCTGTAATGAAATGGAAATTTCACTAACCGGATGCGGATTGTTATCGTCCCGATGGTACCCGTTTAGGTACTTTACTTCTCTTTTTAAACGACGTATTTTAGTGTAGGCAAATTTATTGTGCCATGCCTGGCATATTATCATCCCGACCTTAAATAACAAAATAATGAAAAACGTGTTCCTTACCTTCTTTTTTTTATTTACCCTCAGTAGTTTGCTTTTTGCCCAAACGGCAGACGATTGGGTAAAAAGCGGCATTGAAAAAATCAATAACAAAGATTATGACGGAGCAATGGCCGATTGCAACCGGGCGCTTGCCATTTCGCCCCAAAGCGCCTGGGCGTTCAATGTCAGGGGTATGGCAAAACATTATCTTCAACGCTATGCCGATGCCATTGCCGATTACGAGCAGGCGATTATAATTGATCCGAAGTATAAAACGGCATGGTATAACAGGGGTATTTCAAAACATCATTTGGGTCGTTATGCCGAGGCAATTGCGGACTACGACCGGGCGATAGAGATCGATCCGCAATATGCATCAGCTTACATCAATCGTGGTTTTTCAAAAGACGCCTATGGTCAATACGCTGACGCAATCAGCGACTATGACCGCGGAATAGCCATTAATCCGCGGGACGCGGCTGCTTATAACAGCAGGGGGCTGGCATACAAGCACCTGGCTCGTTATACCGAGGCTATTGCAGATTATGACCAGGCCATAGCCATTGATGCGGGATATGTGGATGCCTGGTATAACCGGGGACTGGCCAAGGACAAACTGGGACGCTATGCCGATGCGATAACCGACTACGACCGGGTGATAGCCCTGGATCCGGGCGATAAATACGCCTGGTACGCGCGCGGTTATGCCAAAAATGAATTGGAGAAATATGCTGACGCCATATCAGATTATACGCAGGACATATCCCTCGATCCACGTAATGCCGATGCCTGGTTCAGTCGCGGCCATGCAAAATCGAGCCTGGGGAATTACGCAGGCGCAATAGATGACTATTCCCAGGTAATAGCCCTGGACCCAAAGGATAAAACTGCTTATAACAACCGCGGGTATGCAAAAAACAATAGCGGTAATTATACCGAGGCGATAGCGGACTTTGATCAGGCGATCGCCCTTGACGGGCAGTATGCCCTGGCCTATAATAACCGCGGTTTGGCCAAAAACAATTTAGGGCGCTACACCGATGCTATTACCGATTATAACGCGGCAATAACATTTGATCCAAAACTTTCAATTGCATTTTATAATCGTGCGCTCGCTAAATACTACCTGGGGCAATATGCTGATGCCGTTACAGACAACGACCAGGCGATAACCCTATATCCGAATTATGTAAACGCATATAATAACCGCGGCCTGGCAAAAAGTTATTTAGGCCGGTATGCGGATGCGATTGCCGATTACGACCACACCCTTGCATTAGACCCAAAGTATACGCTCGCCTACAACAATCGTGGGTACAGCTATTTTAAAATGGGCAAAACGAAACAAAATTATCGTAAAGCAATTGCCGACTATGACATGGCGCTACAAGTGGGCGGCAGTTCTTATAAACCCGCTTTCCAATACCGCGATGATGCGGTTGCTGCAATGGACAAGGCGGAGGGGCCGTAAGATAACGTTATATAGACAATATCTCAACGATCTTTAAAAAGTCGGGGTTTACGTCGGCGAAGTGCTTGGTAGCCTGTTCAAAAGGAGTATATGCTATTTGGTTATGTATCAGGCCAACCATTTCGTTGCGGCGGCCAGCCTGCAGTCCTTCGACAGCGGCTACGCCAACCCGGCTTGCAAGCACCCGGTCCATACAGCTGGGGGTGCCGCCACGCTGGATATGTCCTAAGACCGATATTCGCGTATCGTAATTCGGGAACTTTTCTTTGATCTGCCGCCCAATTTCAAATGCATCGCCGGCTTCGCCGTTCTCGGCAAGCATAATAATCTTGGATGTTTTATCTTTCCGGCCACTTTCCAGGCGCTCAAATACGGCATTTAAGCCAGTTTCCGATTCCGGGATCAATATTGCCTCTGCACCTGCGGCAATGCCGGTACGCAGGGCAATCAGCCCCGAGTCGCGGCCCATTACCTCAATAATAAATAACCGGTCGTGCGATTCGGCCGTATCCCTTATTTTGTCAACGGCTTCTATCACCGTGTTTATCGCCGTATCGTATCCAATGGTAAAATCGGTGCCAAAAAGGTCATTGTCAATAGTGCCGGGCAACCCCAGGATCGGGAAATCAAATTCCTGCCCGAATATCCTGGCGCCGGTAAAGGTTCCATCGCCACCAATAGCTACAAGGGCATCGACGTTATTTTTCTTTAGCTGATCGTACGCTAGCTGCCGACCCTCCGTCGTTTTAAAATGCTCGCTGCGCGCTGTTTTTAATATCGTTCCGCCCCGCTGTATAATATTCGAAACGGATTTTCTATTCATCACGAACATATCGCCCTTGATCATGCCGTCGTAACCGCGGCGTATGCCGGTCACTTCAAGGCCGTAATAAATGGCGGTACGAACTACCGCCCTGATAGCTGCGTTCATACCCGGCGAGTCGCCGCCGGATGTAAAAAGTCCTATATTTTTAATGGGCATCATTTAATAAAACGGGCGCTGTCTGGCTATTAAAAAAACCTGTTTGTTATACTTAAATTCGATACAAAGTTACGGAGTGTTACCTTACGCTTCGTGATTCGGCGCGAATTTACATTTATTTTTCAGGAGAAAAACTTTTGGTGACCATTTGCTGCCTGCGTATATTATTTAGCTTTATATGCGGCAATGCCACTGTCTAAATATTTTACAAACCCGTCAACATTAAATATAGCTCCCTGGGGAGGGACAAGTGTTTCGCCCTTTTCGTTAATGATCACATAAAATGGCTGCGCATTTGACTGGTATTGCGTTATCTCCTTGTCCAGCCACTTACCGCCCAACGTAGTGATCATTTTGCCGTTATAAGCCGATTTCGTTTGTTCGGCGGGAGGCAATTCCGTTTTATCGTCAATCACCAGCTGCAGCACTACAAAATCGTTTTGCAGGCGCTTCAAAACTTCGGGGTTAGGCAAAATATTCGACTCCATTTTTCGGCAGTTAACACAATTCCATCCCGTAAAGTCGATCATAATAGGGCGGTGCAGCTGTTTTGAAACTTCGATCGCCTGGTCGTAATCATACCAATCGTCTATTCCCTTTACCTTGGGCAGCCGCTTAAAAAGATCCTCATATTTTTTTGCTTTTACCAAAGAAAGGCCCGCAGCCGGCTGACTACCGCCCCCAGTTCCAGAAGACAGATCAAAATCCTGTGTGCTGAGAGGAGGTAAAAACGCGCTGATCGATTTTAACGGAGCGCCCCATAAACCCGGAATCATATACACGACAAATGCAAAAACAATAATTGATATAAAAGTGCGTGTAACTGAAAGGTGTGTTACCTCCGTATCGTGTGCAAATTTTATCTTCCCTATAAGATATAGTCCCATTAAAATGCCGATGGCTATCCATAACGATAAAAATATTTCGCGGTCGAACCAGTTCCAGTGATACGCCAGGTCTACGTTCGATAAAAATTTTAAGGCAAAAGCTATTTCGATAAAACCTAAAATTACTTTAACGCTATTGAGCCAGCCTCCTGATTTTGGCAAGCTTTTTAATGCCGATGGGAACAGCGCAAAAACGGTAAACGGCAGCGCGAGCGCCAATGAAAACCCGAACATGCCGATGGCCGGGCCAAGGCGTTCGCCTTTTGTCGCCGCTTCTACAAGCACCGATCCTATAATAGGGCCGGTACACGAAAATGAAACAACCGCCAGTGTCGACGCCATAAAAAATATGCCGATCAGGCCCCCTCTATCGGAATTTGAATCGAGCTTGTTGGCCAGCGAGCTTGGCAAAGTAATTTCGAAAGCGCCCAAAAAGGATATGCCGAAAACAATAAGCAGCAAAAAGAAAAGGAAATTAAATACGCCGTTTGTTGCCAGCCCATTCAATGCCGAAGGCCCGAAGATCAACGTAATAACGAGCCCTAATACGACATAGATGAGGATGATAGAAATGCCGTACAGCAACGATTGAAGGATAGCTTTTGTACGGCTTCCGCCCCGTTTGGTAAAAAAACTTACCGTTAACGGAAGCATGGGATAAATGCAAGGCATTAAAAAGGCTGCAAAACCGCCTAAAAAACCGGCTATAAAAATTTCCCAAAGGGTTTTTGGTTTTTCAACACTTGTTAACGCCGGCTTTGCGTCATTGGCCTTTTTTACGATAGCTTGCTGTTTTTGCTTTGTAGCAGCACTATCGGCGGCGGTAGTTATCGTGGTAAACTGAACGTCGCTGGTTGAAACGGTATCGGCTGCTTTTTTTTGCGCTGCCGCAGGGCGTATTCCTGCTAAGGCGATAAGAAAGGCGATCAATATAATTAAACCGGTTTTGATACGGCCCTGGCGGCTAAATACTTTCATTTTATGTGGTTATTTACCTACCGGGATGGAAAAATCAACATCCTCCGGCGGAAGGCATTTCATATCGTTGCAGGTCATATATTCAAGTTTGCCTTTAACTACCAATGCTTTGGATGACTTCAAATGTACTTTTTGCTGAAAAACTACCGAGTTTTCAAAATAACTTACGTCCATGCTAAATGCCTTTTCATACCTGGTTACAGGTTTCGGCTCAACCGTTTTGCCGATCAGGCTGTACTCTTTCGAGGGTGAAAACGTAAACGAGGTTTTAATAGGGCCGCCATCCTTAACATCCATGGAGTAAATATGCCAGCCTTTTTGCATGGTGGCTTTTAAAAAAACCACCGCTTCGGTATTACTTAACTTTTTAGCAGCGTATGACCATCTAACCGGCGTTTCGATCTGCGCAAACACGCAGGTGTTTATTGCCAATGCGGCTGCCAGAACTAATAATTTCTTCATAGGTTACATTTTGTTTAAAAATTCGATCTCTTTTAAGCTAAACTCCTTTTCCGCGCCTATATTATCCCGTACTATTAACATCCCATTATCCTTAACGCCTGCGATAGTTCCGTTGAAAACAGTTCCCTGGCTTTTAAAGCTCCGCGATTCGCCGAGCCAATATAGCTGCTTCAAATAAGCCTCTCTTACAAACGAAATCTTACCGGCCTTTAAATTCAAATAATACCGCTCAATATGCCGGCAAATTTCGGATAATAAAGCTTTTAAATCATAATCCTGGTGTAAGATTTGTTTAACCGATACCGGGTTTGGCAAATGCGCCGGAAATTTTTCCTGGTTTACATTCAGCCCTATGCCGATCACCGTATTTTTTATGTGGCTTCCCTGTACCAAATTTTCAATCAGCATTCCCCCCAGCTTACAATCGCCATAATAAATATCGTTAGGCCACTTTATTTTCAGTTTTTCGCCAAGCAACGGCTTCAACGCGTCAAATACACCCAGGCTGATAGCGCGGGTCAGGTCGAACTGGTCGGAAACCGGTAAAAAAGCCGGTTTTAAAAGCAGGCTGAACGTCAGGTTTTTACCGGGGTCGGCATGCCAGCCATTTTGATGCAGGCCCCTGCCCGCATATTGGTTTTCTGCCATAATGACCGTTCCATCAATCAATGGCTTGGAATTTGACAGTAAGTCTTTAAGGAAGTTGTTGGTGGAATCGACCTGTTTTAATGTAACTAAATTTTGTCCAACAAATAACCCCGAAAATATGTTATTTTGCAAAGTATAATAATTGTAAACTCAAAAACGTTCAAAACTAATTCTTTTTGATGGTAAAAAACAAAGCGTTAACTGAATCCGCTTACATTTCTGAACTCGCCATACACGGCATACAGGAAAAAAAAGGAAACGACATTATCAGGTTAGACCTTCGTAATATATACACTTCGGTAGCTGATTATTTTGTAGTCTGCCATGCCGAATCGGCAACCCAGGTAAGGGCAATAGCAAACAGTATAGAGGAAGAAATTTTTAAAGCCACGCAACAGGAACCATGGCGTAAAGAAGGCCTGCAATATGGCGAATGGATACTGCTGGATTATATTGATGTGGTGGTCCACGTTTTTAGGACGGATAAAAGGGAATTTTACGGAATGGAAGACCTGTGGGGCGATGCAGAAATTAAGATGTATAAAAGCGCCTGATAAAAATTGTCACGGGTGTGTTTAAAATTGCGTCAACAGGTAACGCTGCGCCTACATTAAATTAAAGATAGTAAGTTTGATCTTGTAAAAGAAAAATGAAAGATAAATTGGAAAAGCCAACACCCATACGAAAAATACCCAATAAAAAAATAACGCCGAAGCCGCCAAAACCCAATATCATGTGGTTCTATGCCATTATTATCGTGGTTTTGCTGGGCGTTGCGACACTTTTAAACGGTAATACCACCAGCCCTATTACTTTTCAGCGGTTTTCGGAAGAGATGCTTAAGCAGCATGATGTAGACCGCGTGGTTGCTTATAAAAGCGGTGATTTGGTTATAGCCGAAGTATATTTAAAGAAGGATGCGCTGAATAAGCCCCAATATGCCGACGCAAAAAAAGATAAAAGCCCGTTGAGTTCAATGGGCGGCGCAGCCGGGCCGCAATACATTTTCACAGCCGGTTCGTTCGATGGGTTAACGAAAGAAATAAATGATGCTGAAACAGGCATCCCGGATACCAATAGAGTTCCGGTTAGTTACGAGCAAGGCCACGAGAGCCTGTTATCGAACTGGTTTGTTCAGTGTATTATAATGGCCGTGCTGCTGGTTGCGGTATGGTTATTTATTATGCGTCGTATGTCGGGCGGTACAGGCGGCGGGCCGGGTGGTCAGATATTTAATATCGGCAAATCCAAGGCCACCCTGTTTGATAAGGAAGCACAAGTGTCCGTTACGTTTAACGATGTTGCAGGCCTGGAGGAAGCCAAGCAGGAGGTAATGGAAATCGTGGATTTCCTGAAAAATCCAAAAAAATATACCAACCTGGGTGGTAAAATACCAAAAGGCGCGTTGTTGATCGGTGCGCCGGGAACAGGTAAAACCTTATTGGCTAAAGCTGTTGCCGGTGAAGCCCAGGTGCCATTCTTCTCATTATCGGGATCTGATTTTGTGGAAATGTTTGTCGGCGTGGGCGCATCGCGTGTCCGCGACTTGTTCCGCCAGGCAAAAGATAAGGCGCCATGTATCATATTTATCGATGAAATTGATGCTATTGGCCGCGCCCGTGGTAAAAATAATATTGTAGGCGGTAATGACGAGCGCGAAAACACGTTGAACCAGCTACTGGTTGAGATGGATGGCTTTGGTACCGACTCGGGCATCATCATATTGGCTGCTACAAACCGCCCGGATGTGCTCGACTCAGCGTTATTGCGTCCCGGTCGTTTTGACCGGCAGGTATCTATCGATAAACCCGACCTGATTGGCCGCGAGCAAATATTTAAAGTGCATTTAAAACCGGTTAAGCTTGCCGAGGGCGTAGATGCTAAAAAGCTATCTGCCCAAACACCAGGCTTTGCCGGCGCCGAGATCGCTAACGTGTGTAACGAGGCTGCGCTGATTGCCGCGCGTAAAAATAAGGAAGCTGTTGATATGCAGGACTTCCAGGACGCCATTGACCGTGTGATTGGTGGTTTGGAGAAAAAGAATAAGATCATATCGCCCGAAGAAAAGCGCATTGTGGCTTACCACGAAGCCGGCCACGCCATCGCAGGCTGGTTCCTGGAGCATGCCGATCCGCTGGTGAAAGTATCCATCGTTCCGCGCGGTGTTGCTGCGTTGGGCTATGCACAGTACTTACCGAAAGAGCAGTTTTTATATACCACCGAACAATTGATCGATGGCATGTGCATGACCCTGGGCGGCCGTGTTGCCGAAGACATCACTTTTGGAAAAATATCAACCGGCGCGCAGAACGACCTTGAACGGATAACCAAGCTTGCTTATGCCATGGTGACCATTTACGGTATGAACGACAAGGTGGGCAACGTATCGTTTAACGATACGCAGGGCGAATACCAGTTTAATAAACCCTATTCCGAAAAAACCTCCGAATTGATCGACCAGGAAGTCCGCAAGCAGATTGATGAAGTCTATCAGATGACCAAAAAATTGCTTATCGAGAAAAGAGAGGGCTTAATAAAGCTGGCAGATAAGCTGTTGGAAAAGGAGATATTATTTCAATCGGATCTGGAGGAAATATTGGGTAAACGTCCGTTTGAGAATCGTACTACTTACGACGAGTTTGTGAATGGCCCCGGAGCCGACCAGGAACCTGCCGCAAAAGCGCTGATCCCGGAAGGCGTCGCCGATCATTCGGGTACTTTCAATCGCAATCCGGAAGAGAAAGAAGCTTCCGGCAATTAAGTCTTGAGTCCGGAGTCTAAAGTCTTAAGTTAATATAATTTGGCTTAAGCCTTAGACTCCAGACTTTGGACTTATAATGAGGGACATTACCACTTCTAAAGAAAAGCTGCTTAAAAAGATACGCAAGGCGCTGCTGGAAAAGCGGGATAATCCCTATCCCAACCTGGAAGACCTTCCGCATTATCCCATAACCGGTGAGCTTGCCGAGGTGCTGTTTGCCGAGCAGTTCGCCGCTATATCGGGCCAGTTTGTTTTTTGCGAAGACGAAGTGCAATTTATTGAAAATCTGCTTGAGCTTGCCGAGGAGCGCAAATGGCGCAAAATTTATTGCTGGGAGCCGCCCCTGCAGGACATACTCACCAAGTTCGATTATCCATTTTTTGAAACTGATAAAGATTTTGAACAGGCCGAGGTCGGCTTTACCCTTTGTGAGGCGCTGATCGCGCGTAACGGCAGCATCCTTTTATCAAACGCCAATATGGCGGGCCGCCGTTTGAGCATTTATCCACCCGTGCACATTGTGCTTGCCTATTCTTCGCAAATGGTTCTTGATCTGAAAGATGGTTTCAAGCTGATAAAAAGTAAGTATGGCCATAATTTGCCGTCGATGATCAGCAACGTTACCGGCCCAAGCCGTACCGCTGATATTGAAAAGACGCTTGTATTAGGCGCGCATGGCCCGAAGGAACTATTTGTTTTTTTGTTGGACGGGTAGAGACGCAATATCTTGCGTTTCCTTATTGACGTTCTATTGAGAGACAAATATTGCGTCTCTACAGTTTCAAATCCCCTAGTTTGCTTTCTTCCAATACCCGCCTTTCACTTGTTTTGTGCGCGGCATATTGCCACTTTATCAGCCTGATGCATCCATCCGATATCTCGATGCCGGTTATGTCGCCGTCATCAAAACAACAGCATCCGCTGTTAAAATAAGTGTCCAGGTACCCGGTAAAATCAGGGATCTTATCGCCTTTGTTCTTTCTGTCGGCAATTTGCTTTGTCAGCTCGTCCGTCGTTGCCGTGTCATTTCGTTTTTTAGCCAGCTCCATTTTATCATACAGCATCTCGATATGCGTAAACGACCTGAACACAGGTTGATGCGTGTGACCGGTAATGAGCAGCGTGTTTTTTTGTTTCGAACTCCATTCATACATCATTTGATTGTGAACGGTTTTCAACTGATCGTTATTGGCCGGTGTATTCGGATTTATACGGAGGTACGCCTGAAAAGGCCCCCATATGTCAGATACAAACCACTTGCTGAACCAATTGCCGTCGCTTTGCAGGTCGCCCTGGTGGCCATGGGTCATATAAATGTCCAATGGTTTACCGTTGATGGTGGTTTTAAGGATAGCGCCTTCATAAATGTCGATTTTTTGCCCATAAATTTGCTGCAGGCTAAACTGAGCAAGCGGATCGTTATCCCAATACAGATCGTGGTTGCCAAATATTTTTATGAACTGGTTGCGGTCAATAAACTTTTTTTCGGCTTCAAACGTGGCTTTATTGTGCCTCTTTACCGTAATAAAAAGATTTTCCCAAAGCTCTTCGCTATCGCCCAGGTTGATGTAAAAAAATTGATGTTTATAATAATGCTCCAGTGCGCATAAGTAGTTTTTATTCGCTTTTGCAAAAACATCAGCGCCATCTCTTGCTCCTTTATGCTGGTCGGAAAGTATAATAAACTTGTCGGTATGCGCGTGGAACGACACGATCGGCCCCTTTTTACCGGGATCGGTATTTATCTCGTTATATAATTGGGTTAACGCCTTATGTACCCGTTTTTTGTCGGGCCTGGATGATATCCTGTTGGCAAAGTTAATTACAGGCGTGGTAAGCAGCCTTTGCAAAAAATGTCGCATAAGCGGATAACGCCAAATGCAGCTAATTGTGTTTGATTAAAAATACCGTGTTTTCACGGGGTAAAATATCCTTAATCCATTGTATATTGGATGATTATTCACCCCAACCCTAATTAATAATATGGCTTCAAAAATTGATCGTGCCCTGGCTAAAGAATTGATCCAGGAGTACAAAAAACAAAATTCTTCTGCCGGCGGCTCCGGCTTAAAAACACCTGGCGGACAATACTTAAATGGCTTTTTTATCGACCGCCAGTGTATAGAGGCAATATTTCAAAATACTAAAGTCGCCGGGATATGCTTAAATTTTGCCAACCATCCCAAATTCAAAGGAGCGCCAAACAATGTGGTAACTTTGATCATATCCGGCGGAGAACCCTCGGCAACGGGGCCGGCGGGTTCATACGAAAGCAACGGCGACCTGTATAGCGAGCCGCCTCCATGCCCAACTGTTTGCAATAATTTGTAAACCATTGACTATTAAAAAACAGGTCGGCCGCGAACAATCACATTTGTGATAGATGTATTCGCCCACTTAAACCTAACTGATAAATGCCCTGGAACACGGGCATTTATTAATTTCTTACCTATTGCCCTTAAAAATGTCTTTTATCGCAATTGTTTATTGTTTTTTACTTCTTATCGCCTGGACCATCGGCATCGCGCGCTATTCGCGTTTAAGCGCCGCCTTTAAAATATTGTCGTGGTCGTTCCCTGTGGTATTTCTGTGCAATATCATATCACCGTTTTGGGTTGACCGTTTTGGAAATAATGCGCCCATATTGCATGTGGAAAGCTTAACCGATTACGTGTTTTTTTCGGCCACTTTTTATTACCTGCTGAAAAGTAAAACGACAAAAAAAATTGTCCTTATTTCAATGGTTATCGTCGCGCTTTTCGTCGTCATCAATGCGATATATTGGCAGGGTTTTTATAAAAAGTTTCCTACAAACGTCTATTTTCTAACACAACCCCTGCTTGCTATATTTTCGTTATTGCTTTTTAAAGAGATGCTTATGTATCCTTTAAAAATTAACCCGGTTAAGCAAAGCGCTTTTTGGTACAACACGGCGATTTTGTTTTATGCAACCACGATGTTTTTTTATTTAGGCCTTTCGAACTACTTTCCCGAGCATAACCTGCACGATCACTTTTTTTACTATTTTTGGTATCTTATCTTTTATGTGTTTGATATTTTGTTGGCAGTCGCCATTTTAACCGACAACCAAAAGACTACCCTGGAAAATGCCTGACGAAAGCATCCGAACCCTGATCCTCGCAACGGCCATATTATTTGCAGGGATATCGGGTTTCATTATTTATTTTGTCGTTTTATACCGGAACAGGCAATTAAAAAACAAACAGGAACAGGCTGCGCTCCAGGCGGCATTTCAACAAGAGCTTTTGCGTACACAAATCGAAATGCAGGATCAAACGCTGAACTACATCAGCGGCGAGATACACGACAACATTACCCAGGTATTATCTTTTGTGAAGCTTAGCCTGGCTATGCCAAAAAATGCCGGCGAGAGTGAAAAGCAACTAAAGATAAAAGAAAGCCGGGAGCTTATTTCACAGGTAATTACCGACCTGCGCGACCTTTCCAAAAGCCTGAGCTATGATCATATCACATCCCTCGGTCTCTCAAAAACGATTGAAATTGAAGTTGAAAGGATCAATAAAAGCCGGCTGATCGATATGTCGTTTATACTCGACGGTACACCCCACTCATTGGGTAGTCAGCCCGAGCTCGTGTTATTCCGCATATTCCAGGAAGCTGTGAATAACGTACTTAAACATTCTGGCGCAAAACATTTTGTGGCACGCTTGCAATATCAGCCCGATTTATTTAATTTAACACTCGAAGATGATGGTGCGGGCTTTTCGACCGATTTACAAGGGGACAAAAACGGATCGGGGCTAAAAAACATAATTAACAGGGCGGCTTTAATCGGCGGGGCGGCAACAATTAGCAGTTCGCCGGGAAAAGGCTGCTCTATAGTTGTAACATTCAACCCTTTTAAGCAACAATTTTATAGCGATGGACCAGCCCATCAAAATCGTTTTAGTTGATGATCACCGCCTTTTCAGGAGCGGCATCGCTTCCCTTATCAGCGATCTCACCGGGTATAAAATAATTTTTGAGGCCGATAATGGCCAGGAGCTCATCCGAAGGATATCGCCGAAATTTAAACCCGACATTATTTTGCTGGATATGAACATGCCCGTGATGAACGGCGAATCCACGGCGCAATGGCTTATCGGCCATTACCCTGAAATTTCGATCATCGTTTTATCAATGATCGACGACCCTGAGAAGGTGCTTGCCATGATCAGGATCGGTGTAAAAGGATACCTGCTTAAAAGTGCCGAACCCGCCGAGTTTGAAGAGGCGCTGCAGTTGGTATCCCAGGGCCAATTATATTATCCGGAATTTGTTACCCGCCAATTATTAAAACCCGCCGGTAAGGCAGAAAGCATTCATCCGCGCGAGATCGACTTTTTAAAGCTGGCGTGTACGGAACTGACTTATAAAGAAATTGCGGAGCAGATGTGTATCAGTGTGCGTACCGTTGACGGCTACCGCGACCAGCTATTTGAAAAACTGGGCGCAAAAAATCGTGTCGGCCTCGTGCTATACGCCATAAAAAATAATATTATCGAATTGTGATTTGCTAAAATATTTAGCAAATTTGCTTTATGGCACACGAGGATAATCCCGATTTTTTTAAGGGCAGGGGGGCACAGGTAAATACCCATAACAAGTTTTTAAAGAATAAATACGTATTAGAGCATATCGAAGGGCTCGACGAACCCTTGCTCGAAAACACGGCAACGCAGCTTTTTGAAGAAACACCGAAAAAAATTGTAAGCGCATCCAATAGCCCGGACCTGAGCCACATGTATTCCATTAACCCCTACCAGGGATGCGAACATGGCTGCATCTATTGTTACGCCCGCAACTCGCACGAATATTATGGTTTTAGCGCCGGATTGGATTTTGAGCGCAAGATCATCGTAAAGCGCAATGCCGCCCAATTATTGGAAGAATATTTAAACAAAAAAAACTACCAGCCTGTGTGCATCATGCTCTCGGGCAATACCGATTGCTATCAGCCTATCGAGCGTAAATTAAAGATCACCCGCTCGCTTTTGGAAATATTTTTAAAATACCGCAACCCGGTAAGCATTATCACCAAAAACAATGTCATTCTAAGAGATATCGATATCTTATCGGAATTAGCGACCATGAACCTGGTACATGTAAATGTATCTATAACCTCTTTAAACGAGCAACTGCGGCAAAAACTTGAACCGCGTACGGTAACAGGCATGGGCAGGCTTGCGGTTATCCAAAAATTATCAGAGAAAGGCATCCCAACACGGGTAATGGCAGCACCGATTATTCCCGGCTTAAACAGCAACGAACTGCCCGATATCATCAAAGCGTCGGCCGACAGGGGGGCTTTGTCGGCCGGTTTCACCATGGTGCGGCTGAATGGCAGCATTGCCGAAATATTTACCGACTGGATACATAAAGCATTTCCCGACCGGGCCGAAAAAGTGCTAAATATGATCAAATCCTGTCACGACGGCAAACTTAATGATAGCGAGTTTGGCCGGCGCATGAGTGGTGACGGGCAGGTAGCCGAATCCATTCACCAGCTATATAAAATGGCCTGTGTACGGTTTATGTCAGACCGCGAAATGCCGCCGTTGAATTATGATCTGTTTGTGCCGAAAAAGGGCCGGCAAACGGATTTGTTTTAATAAAGAGTTGCGAAGTTTTAAAAACTTCGCAACTCTAAACCCAACAAAAAAGGCGCCCAAATAAGCGCCTCGTTTTATATGTATTATTTAATCAATAATTGGCTTACGCGGTTTCGGCTTCCATAGCCATTTGCTCGTCGACCAATATACGGCCGCAATGCTCGCAAACAATAACTTTTTTGCGCTGACGAATATCCGACTGCCGTTGCGGCGGTATCTGGTTAAAACATCCCGAGCACGAATCGCGCTGGATGGTTACCACCGCCAGGCCATTCTTCGCATTTTGGCGAAGACGGTTATAGGCGACCAATAAGCGCTCATCGATATTCAAGGTGGCTTTTTCCGCAAGTTTGGTCAACTCATTCTCTTCTTTCTGCGTTTCGGCGGTTATTGTGCCTAATTCAGCTTTTTTTGCTTCCAGGTCGGCTTTACGGGCTTCCAGGTCGGCCAGTGCTTTTTCATAAACTTGTGTTTTTGAAGCGATCTCAAACCCATACTCCTTTATCTTTTTCTCGCTTACCTGGATATCTAATCCCTGGATCTCAATTTCTTTCGAGATCGCGTCGTATTCGCGGTTATTTTTAACCTCGTTTAACTGCGTCTCGTATTTTTTTGTGTTAGCCTGCGCTTCCTTGATCAGGTTTTTCCGGGTAACGATATCGTCTTCCAGGTCGTCAAGCTCGGCCTTAATTTTTTGTATGCGTGTTTCAAGACCGGCAACATCATCCTCCAGGTCGGCAACCTCCATAGGCAATTCGCCCCTTACCTGGCGAATTCTGTCAATTTTGGTGTGAATTGTCTGTAGTTCGTATAAAGCTTTCAGCTTTTGTTCTACGGTTTGTTCCATTAAATAAAATATTTGACGGGGTTTGTATTTATTTCTGTTAAACGGAGTGCAAAGGTACTAAATTTTTTCTGAATAATTTCATATAACAGTTGCTGCGTAAATTGCTCACTTTCAAAATGTCCAATGTCTGCGATCATTATTTTTCCGTCAGCGTCAAAAAAATCATGGTATTTATAATCGGCTGTAATAAAAATGTCGGCTCCGGCGGCTATGGCATGCTTTAATAAAAAGCCCCCGGCACCCCCGCAAACGGCTACTTTTTTAACACCGCGCCCGGTAAATGCCGTGTGCCTTATTATCTGCGCATTCATTTTTTCTTTTACAAGGGCCAGGAATTCACTTTCGTCCATTGGCGTATCCAGCTCGCCCGCTATTCCCGATCCTACCTGCTGGTTCGGGTTGCTAAGCGTATACAGATCATACGCCACTTCTTCATAAGGATGCGCAAGCACCAGGGCCATCAATACTTTACTTTCCAGCGTTGCGGAATAAATGGTTTCGATCCTTGTCTCATTCTCGGCATGACGCTTGCCAGGCTCGCCAACGAAAGGATCGGTCTCTTCATTTCCCTTAAAGGTCCCGGTGCCTTGTGCGTTAAAGCTGCATTCGCTGTAATTACCGATGTGGCCCGCACCCGCTTCAAACAGGGCGTTCCTCACTCGTTCTGCGTGGCTGTCAGGTACATAAGTTACCAGCTTTTTTAACAGGTTATGCTTCGGCAAAAGGATATGGCAATTTTTTAAGCCGAGCGTTTCACAGATCTTTGCATTTACACCGGTTATGACATTATCGAGGTTGGTGTGAATAGCATATAAAGCGATGTTGTGGCGAATGGCTTTTTCAACCACACGCTCCACGTAGGTTTTGCCGTTAAATTTTTTTAGCCCGCGAAAAACGATCGGGTGATGTGAAATGATGACCTGGCAGCCGGTGGCAATAGCTTCGTCAACTACAGCCTCGGTGCAATCCAGCGAGATCAACGCCTGGTTTATTTCCTGACCGGGTTCACCCACGATCAGCCCGGCATTATCATAATCTTCCTGATAAGCCAGCGGAGCAAGGCTTTCAAGATATGAAGTTAAATCAGCTAATTTCATATCCCGAAGTTAGTGATTTTGAAATATCTATCAGTTGCCGCCGTTGTTCATCTTTGTGATCTGGAAGCTTTCGTAAGCCATTTTGCGGTTATAGTCTGTCGCCAACGATTTGTGGTTAACCAGGTCAACGATAGTCCCTATCAAACAAAAGCCGCCGGTAAAGAGGTATAAAAGGCCCATGCCTACCTGGCCCACTACAAACCGCTGTATGCCGGCGACAACAACAAATCCCAGCAAGGTAAATAACAGAATATCCTGCGGGTTTTTTCTCTTGCCCGAGTATATCATATAAAAATTCTTTTGCTGATTTTCGTTTAGCCCGGTAGTTGCCTGCTGCAAAAAGCTCATTTCTTCGGTTGTTATGCCCGGAAAAGCCATATAGGGATTTTGATACATGTCCATTGTTTTAAGATTTAGTTTTTAATAATTGTGATAAAACTAAGATAGTACAAAAAATATGACAATGGCAAATTGGCTAATCGCGAAAAGAGGTCGGTGAGCGGGGTTATTTAGGCGGTGAAATGCTAACGCTTAATTATTCCGCGTGTATAGCGAAACGTTCATTAAAAATTAGCCTTTGCTTTGCAAGGGCATAAATACGATGCAATATGATGAGCACCGCAGGGATGCCGAGCCAATGTGCATGAACGGAAGCTTCGATATTGCCATGAAATAACCAGGAAATGGAGTGCCCGAGGCCGCAACCCGGGCACCAGGTTAGGCCCAGCCATTTTAGCGGGCATAGTGCAAAATGAGGCTGGGCGGTTGGATCGGTCACTGCCAGCGAAGCGAGCGCGGCAACCCAAAAGACAAGTTCAAAATATTTGAAGAAAAATGTTCTAATCAACTTTATTTGGTCTGGTGGTTAGCAGCACAGATACGCCAATCGCAAACAATATACCCACCAGCAGTGCACCAAATATACGGCCCGAAAAATCCATTAAATTTTGGCCGCCGCCCTCGATCTCATCGATATACAAGATGGCCGCCGCCGTGGTTATTACACCGGCAACCAGCAATATTTTAAAGCTTTGGATAAGCGCCTCCAAAAAGCCCATGTGGCCGCCACAGTTTTTTGTGCGGTAGTTGCTGATACCAAAATATAACCCAACCAGGGGAATCAATACCGAAACATATTCAATTTGGGCCATTGAGCTTGCCCGGGGCGAAAAGCCAAGCCAGTGCATAATAAACATCCAAAGGCCGCTTAAAACACCTATGATGGCCCCGGTTACAATTGCATTTTTCATGTTTAGCGTTTGATTAAGGTAAGTACGAACAGGGTTAGTTTGTGGTTGCTATAATAATTAAAACTACTACTAAAAAGTAATTAAGGGGCCAGAATGTTTGGAAAATTTTAAGGATGTTGCGTTTATACGATTAAAAAGCCCTTTTTCCGTATATTTGCGGGAGTTTGAACATCCGTGATATTTTAGAAAGATACAAGGCAGATACCCGGATAAATGCATTATCTGAAGCACTTTACGCTTCACCTAATCCAAGGGTTCAGCTACGTGGACTGGTAGGGTCGAGCGATGCCGCCATTGCGGTAGCATTGTATTTTTTGCAGCATAAGCACATGATCTTCGTACTGCCCGAGCGCGAAGAAGCCGGCTATTTCCAGGCCGACCTTGAGAACCTGACAGGGAAAGAAGTATTGCTTTTTCCTTCATCTTACCGCAAGCCCTTTGAATTTACCCAGCCCGACAGCAGCAATGTACTTGCCCGCGCCGAAGTGTTGAACGAGCTAAACCATGCTTCGGAATTCGGACAATTGATCGTTACTTATCCTGAAGCCCTTGCCGAGAAAGTAATAGACCGTGCGTCGCTCGAAAAAAACACACTCGAAATTTCGGTCGGCAACAAGCTCGGCATTGATTTTATCAACGAGTTTTTGGTGGATTATGATTTTGAACGCGTTGATTTTGTGTACGAGCCGGGCCAATTTTCCATTCGCGGCGGTATTGTAGATATATTTTCGTTTTCGCATGACCTGCCTTACCGCGTTGAATTTTTTGGGGACGTTATCGAGTCCATACGAACGTTTGAGATAGAAAGCCAGCTATCGGTGGAACAGGTTAAAAGCATAACGATCGTGCCTAACGTACAGTCGAAGTTTTTGACAGAAAACAATATCTCGCTGCTGGAGTATGTTGATCCCGGCACACAGGTATGGATAAAGGATGTACAGTTTACACTGGATATTATTGAAACCGGCTACAAAAAAGCCACACAGGTATGGAAGGCCTTATCGGCCGAAGACAAAACCCACAATCCTGACTGGATCGACCCCAAATTTGGCTTTACCGACGAGAAACTGATCTCCAGCCAGTTAAAGGACTTTGCGATCGTTGAGTTTGGAAAGCAATTTTTTTATCAAACGGATCAGGCCATTAATTTCGATATGCGCCCCCAACCCTCGTTTAATAAAGACTTTAGTTTACTGATCCATAATTTTAAAAATAACGAGGCCGAGCATATCGAAAACTTTATCCTGACCGATTCGGCCCGCCAGGTGGAGCGATTATACGTCATCCTGGACGATCTGGACAAAACGGTAAAGTTTACGCCTATCAGCATTTCAATCAGGGAAGGGTTTGTCGATCGCGAACAAAAGCTGGCCTGGTACACCGACCACCAGATATTTGACCGGTATTACAAATACAAACTAAAAAAAGGCTATCAGCGCTCGCAGGCGATTACGTTAAAAGAGTTGCGCGAATTGAAACCCGGCGACTACGTAACGCACATCGACCACGGTATCGGTAAATATGCGGGCCTCGAAAAAGTGGAGGTTAGCGGGAAAATGCAGGAGATGATCCGGCTGGTTTATGCCGATAACGACCTGCTGTATGTTAACATCAACTCGCTTAACCGCATTTCCAAATACAGCGGCAAAGAGGGTACCGTTCCAAAAATGAACAAGCTGGGAACCGATACCTGGGAACGGCTGAAGAAAACCACAAAAAAAAAAGTTAAAGACATAGCCCGCGACCTCATAAAACTATATGCGGTACGTAAATCACAAAAGGGCAACGCTTTTTCGCCGGACAGCTATTTGCAAACAGAGCTGGAGGCATCGTTTATTTACGAGGATACGCCCGACCAGGAAAAAGCCACTACCGATTTTAAAAAAGACATGGAATCGCCTCACCCGATGGACCGCCTTATTTGCGGCGATGTGGGGTTCGGCAAAACAGAGGTGGCGGTCCGGGCTGCGTTTAAGGCCGTTGCCGACAGCAAACAGGTGGCTATTTTGGTTCCGACCACGATATTGGCTGCCCAGCATTATAAAACATTCTCGGACCGGCTGAAGGATTTTCCATGCACGATCGATTATGTTAACCGCTTTAAATCAAGCAGGCAGATCAGGGAAACCTTAACAAAATTACAGGAGGGCAAGGTGGACATTATAATAGGTACGCACCGCCTGGTAAGCAAGGACGTTAAGTTTAAGGATTTGGGGCTGATGATCATTGACGAGGAGCAAAAGTTCGGCGTTTCGACCAAGGAAAAGCTGAAGCAAATGCGTGCCAATGTGGACACCCTTACGCTGACAGCGACACCTATCCCCCGAACGCTGCATTTCTCATTGATGGGCGCACGGGACCTTTCCATCATATCCACGCCGCCGCCAAACCGTCAGCCGGTTGTTACCGAGCTGCATGTGTTTAACGATACGCTGATCAAAGAGGCCATCGAACATGAAATAGACCGGGGCGGACAGGTGTTTTTTATCCATAACCGGGTGCAAGACCTGCCGCAATTAGGTGGTATGATCCACAGGCTGGTACCGAAGGCCCGCATCGGCATTGCGCACGGACAGTTGGAGGGCGACGCGCTGGAGGACGTGATGCTTAAATTTGTCAATGGCGAATATGACGTCCTGGTAGCCACTACGATCATTGAAGCCGGGCTGGATATTCCAAACGCAAACACCATCGTTATCAACTACGCTCACATGTTCGGCCTGAGCGACCTGCACCAAATGCGGGGGCGTGTTGGGCGGAGTAACAAGAAAGCCTATTGCTACCTGCTAAGTCCGCCACTTTCCACGCTCACCAACGAGGCGCGCAAACGCCTAAGCGCCATTGAAGAGTTTTCGGACCTGGGCAGCGGCTTCAACGTGGCCATGCGCGACCTCGACATCCGCGGCAGCGGAAACCTGCTGGGCGCCGAGCAAAGCGGCTTTATTGCCGAGATCGGCTTCGAGATGTATCATAAAATACTGGATGAAGCTATACAGGAGCTAAAGGAAGATGAGTTTAAGGGCGTATTCCCGGATGATAAGCCCCGGCCTTTTATCGCGTTTACCCAGATCGATACTGACCTTGAGATATTGATCCCCGACGAATATGTAACGAATATATCCGAACGCTATAACTTATATACCGAGCTTTCTAAACTGGAAAACGAGGTGGAGCTAAAAGCGTTTGAACAACAACTGCACGATCGTTTTGGGCCCATCCCGCCGCAGGTTAACGACCTGCTGAATACCATGCGCCTGCAATGGCTTGGCAAAATCATCGGCTTCGAAAAAATATCGTTGAAAAAGAACGTGCTGCGCGGCTATTTTGTCAGCAACCAGCAATCGCCCTATTTTGAGACGGACACCTTCCGGCAAGTTCTTTCATTTGTACAGGCCAATCCGCGCCGCTGCAATTTAAAAGAGGTTAAAAATTCACTGCGGCTGAGTATTGATGGCGTTTATGGCATTGATCAGGCGGTAAATTTGCTAACTGATATTGCCGAACCTGTTGGAGTGTGATTTTTTGCGATTATTCCTTCGATTAAATAATGATCTAATCGATAATTGTTGAAAATAGCTATTTTAGTTTCCAAACATATCGCGATGGAAACTGAGACCAATTATTCAAATTTTTCAGACTCGGAGAAGAACCTTCAAATTATTGAAAACAGAAAAAAGTATCTTCCTGAAACGGTTGAATCCGCCATTATAGAACTACAACACAGTGGCCGCATTTTTTCCGATGAAGAAGTTCAAAAGATTAATGCGGATATAAAAAAACAACGTGACAATGCCGCTGTCGGCGGCAATGGTTCATCGGGTATTTTCAACAATAACTACAAATATAATTTGGTCGAGGACCCGCAGGCACCATTACTTTACTCCAAACGTGCGATATACATATTTACTGTGTTATGCGGTGCATTGTTTGGCTCAATAATGCTATCCATTAATAGCAGCAAAGTAAAAAACCGTACTGGTATCTTGTTGTCATTACTATTTGGCGTAGCGTTTACTATGTTACAAGTTGTTGGTAGTGACTATGTTAAGGTCGGTAACTCCTATGCCATTGTTTGCGGGCTAATAGCCGCAATTTGTATAGATCGCTTTTTTTGGAAGCGCTTCATTGATGACGCTACGACGTTCTATAGACCAAAGTCAATCTGGGTGCCATTACTCATTGCCGTCGTTCTTGGGGGCTTGATACTTTGGGCTACTTTTTATAGCAGTGGCCTATAATCTTACCCTCATTCATTTTTGTTGAAAATAATTGAAGGTACAAATTGCCAGATAACAATGTACAAAAAAACCGCCTCATACCTAAGTACGAGACGGCCGGTTACAGTTACTAAAAAAAGACGTTAAAAAGAGACGACGGTAGATGGAAGGATGGACGCGCTGATATTGGCGCCAAATGTGTTGCTGCTCCATCCTGATGGCGTTGCTTCACCGGTTCCCACCCATGCGTCATTCTCGGTATTACTATTATTAAAGAATTTTACCTGGTTGCCGCTGATGGTGCTGTTTGTACAAGCGCTGCCCGACTGACCCCAGATGTATAGGCCAATATTGGTAAACGACTGCGAACGGCCGTATATCTCGTTATTGGTGATCGACATGTGATCGCCGCCCGCTATCGCCATTCCGTATTGCCCCGGATCAACCAATACATTGTTTGCTGCAACTTCGTACGAACCGCCGGTATCGCCTAACATAATACCGCCGCCTGTCGCACTCGGGCCGCCACCGCGTATCCAGTTTCCAACAACCTGTATCGGGCTCGAAGCGGTGCCGTTGCTTTTATAAAGATTGATGGCATCCTCGGGGTTGCTCGATCCATAAACATTTTCACCTTTGTTATAGCTGATCGAGTTGTTGGCGCCGCCTACTGTGTTAAACTGCACAAACTGACCGCGCGGCATTGGGCCAACCATATTTTTAAACTGGTTGCCGGTGATGATGATGCCGCCATTGGGCGAATTCACTACGTAAACGCCGGTGCTTACATTCGAAATATTATTATGATCAACGGTAACGTTATAGCAATTATAAAGCAGGATGCCCACATCTTTTGAATTACCTAACTCGTTGGCGGTAATATGCACGTTATAGCAATTGGTTAAAGTAATAGCCGGAACCGAGCCGCCGTTGATAGACTTGCCGCTGATGGTTAAGTCGTGAGCGCCGGTAAGATTAATTACGGCCGACGCGGTATATGGCGATGATGAAGCTGTTGTTGTTGCCGCAGCTGCGGTGGACGAAGAACTTGTGGTTGTAACCGGGGTGGCAGCAGTTGTTGAACCGCCTGTAGCCGGGGTTGCAGCTACAGTTGGCGCCGCGGTGCCGGTTGCGGGCGTTGTTGCCGTTGTGGTACCGCTGGCTGGCGTTGTTGTCGTTGTTGGTGTCGCCGATGCTCCGGTTGTTGCTGTTGTTGAAGTTGCTGGTGATGAAGCGGTTGAGGTGGTGGTTGCCGGGCTAACCGGTGCTACCATTGGGTCTTTTTTACATGAGGTTACCAAGAAGGCTATTGCTAAAAAAAAGGCAAAAGAAAGCTTAGTAAGGCCTTTTAGGCCATCTCCGTTTTGAGGCTTCATAATAGTTTTAATTAATTAGGCCTTTTTGTACGGAGCTATTATTTCCTTTGTTTCACTTTGGCGATAAAAATTTTCGATATTATATAGTTTATTTCGCAAGACGCTGTTTTACAGTGCTTTAATTTTTCTGAAAAATAGGGGATTCAGCGATTTATGCGCAAATAGAGCCGTAGCCGTCCACTCGCGCGGCGATTTTTTTGATAAAGAAGTTCGTTTAGTAATAGAATAAGCGGTTGACGGGCAAACAAAAAGGCTTACAAAACTTTTAGAAGTTCGTAAGCCTTATCGTGTTGATGTACCCAAGAATGCCCCTTTCTATATAATAATTATGTGGTCTCCTGGTTCCTGTCTCTTGAATCTTGGTGCTTGATTTCTTTTCTCATGGCATTACGGTATCAAACCGCCTGCAATGGGTGTTGCTCCTCTGGAATGAGCAGGTCGCTCTCCTTCCTTAATTTTTCCTTATGCAGGTAGCGCCAATGCAGGAAGCCGATGAGCAGCGCCGCAATGCCCTCGCCCATCAGCGTGTCCGTAGTGCCTATCCATTTGGATATGGAGCCCACCAGCAATCCGCCCAGCGGCTGCATGCCGAAAAATGCCATCGCGTAAAAGCTAATCACCCTTCCGCGCATATCCGGCGCAACCGTTGTTTGTATCAATGTATTGCTAACTGTAATTTGCGACATCATGCCAAACCCGGCAATCGTAACAAAAAACAGGGCCAGCGCATAATTTCGTTCGTGCGAAAACAGGATCAGCCCCGCACCAAAAACGAGGGTATTGATAAAAAGTATGTGCTTAAGGTTCGTTCCGGTTTTTTGGGATGCCAGGAATATCGCGCCCGAAAACGCGCCGAGGCCTATAAAGCTGTCCAGTACCCCGAATGTGGACGCGGTACCGTTAAAAACATCTTTTGCATAATATGGGATCAATGTGCTGAATGGCAGCACCATCAGGCTGATGAGTGCCAGCATAATGAGCACGAACGAGATGGATGGCGTGCATTTTAGATAGCTCCAGCCCGCTTTAAGTTCGCCGAAAACATTTTGGGTGTGCTCTTTCCGGCTATATGCAGGCAACCGCATCATTAATAAAGATGCAATAACCGCCACAAAGCTAAGTGCATTCAGCATGAAGCAGGCGCCGTTCCCCACGGTTTCCAAAACCAGGCCGGCGATGCCGGGGCCGATAATGCGTGATAAATTCACCATGGACGAGTTTAGCGCCAATGCATTCGGCAAGTCATTTTTATCGTCTACCATCTCGTATACCAGCGATTGCCTGGCCGGCACATCAAATGCGTTGATGATGCCCAATACCACGCTCAGCGCAAGTATGCCCCAAACCGTATAATGCCCTGACAAAATGAAAACCGCGAGCATAACTGCCTGCACCAGCGACGCAATTTGCGTGGCAAGCAAAACTCTGTAACGATTATACCTGTCAGACACCACGCCGCCGAGCAGCGAGAAAAGAAACGAGGGGAACTGGCTGGCAAAAAGCGTGAGGCCCAGCATAAAGGTTGAATGCGTAAGGGTATAAACCACCCAGCTTACCGCTGTTTTTTGCATCCAGGTACCGATCAGTGAAACCGATTGTCCTGTAAAATATAGCCTGTAATTGCGGCTCTTAAACGAGCTGAACGTTCTTAAATTCTTTATAGTTTGTGTAGTCATTATTATCGTTTGTACTTATTACTTGTGTCTCCTTCCGAGCCTCCATTCGCTTATTTTGACTTGCCAGGTACCCCTGCCGCATAGTCGACCAGTTTCGCCAGCGGCGCTACGGCTTGCCTAAGTATCTCCTGCTCCTCCGGTGTACACATCTCGGCTATCGCCTTTGCCAGCCACTCATCCCTTTCATAACGCACTCGATGCAGCGTTTGTTCGCCTGATGGTGAAAGGGAAATATTGATCTTTCGCTTGTCGGATTCGGAAATGGCACGGTTGATAAATCCCAGTTCAAACAAATGATTAAGCACCTGCGACATGGATTGTTTAGTGATCATCTCCATGTCGGCAAGCTCATTCGGTAACAGCGACCGGTGTTGCTGTAACAGGGCCATGGTTGACCGTTCCGTAACCGACAGGCTTAAGCCCGTGGGCGATTCTTTCCGAAGCTTTTTTATAAGGCGGGTTATGGTATTACGGAGGTCGGATGCAAATTGAAGGCTTTTATGTGTCGTCATTGATATTAATAAGGCTAACTTATAAGTTTACCTTACAAATATAACGCCAATTTTCGTAGTGATTATCATTCGGGCGTCACTACTTTCCGGTACTGGAAAAATAGTGTTGAAAACAAGCTGTTATATTATTACACTTATATTTGCGTTAACAAAGTGATGTATTGCTGAAACATGAACGCTGCCAAAAATTACGAGCATTTAATTGGTAAGATCAACGTATTTATCCGCAAATATTATTTCAACAATTTTTTACGCGGCCTTATCTTTTTGGGTGCCGGCCTGTTTTCGGCTTACCTTATTATCACCATAGGCGAATATTTTGGCAATTTCAGCGTACTGTTCCGCACAATGCTGTTTTATTTCTTTATCGTGCTCAATTTAAGTCTTATCTGCTGGCTTATTGTGCCATCGCTATTGGCGTGGCTAAAGGTTGGAAAAACCCTTACTCACGACCAGGCCGCCGAAATTATCGGTAAACATTTTACGGATGTGAATGACAAACTGCTTAATACACTACAGCTAAAGAAACAGGCTGCCGACGATCCCCGGCACCGCGCATTGATAGAAGCGAGCATCGACCAAAAGATAGAAACATTAAAGCCGGTTAGCTTTCCTTCCGCCATAAATATTAAAGAAAACGTTAAATACTTAAAATGGGCGCTTTTCCCGGCAGCGATCATTTGTATCATGGCTTTTGCAACCCCGTCGGTGTTAACTGAAAGCACTAAAAGGCTTATCAGGCATAATGAATATTTTATACCGGCCGCACCATTTAAATTTATCGTTCAAAACCCGTCGCTTTCGGTCGTTCAGGGAGAGGATTTGAAGCTTGAGCTGAAACTTGAAGGGAACAAGCTGCCTGCCGACGTATATATTGAAACCGCTAATAATACCTTTAAGCTGGACAAGGAAAACATTAGCCGGTTCCATTATTTGTTTACTAATCTGCAGCAAAATACGTCGTTCCGGCTTAGCGGCAACGGGTACGTATCGGAACCGTATCAAATAACGGTAAACCTTCGTCCCGCGTTGCTGCACTTTGATGTCGCGTTAAACTACCCCGCTTACCTTCATAAAAAAAACGAGCGGGTTGCCAATGCAGGCGATCTTACGGTTCCGGCCGGCACGTTGATAAATTGGGTGTTCCATACACAAAATGCGGATCATCTGCTGTTTTATATGAATGGCACGGGTGGTCCCGTAAGCGCAAATGGGCCGGATATTTTTGAGCATCGCGAAAAAGTAATTAAAAATGCGGTGTATAAGATCACACCCCAAAACACATTGGTGAGTCGCGGCGACTCCGCCGTCTATCGCGTCAATGTTATAGCAGACGAACCTCCGGTTATCACCGTTAAGGAAAAACAAGACTCTGTTAGTATGAAGTCGCTTTATTTTGACGGACGCATCCAGGACGATCACGGTTTCTCGTCATTAACTTTCCACTATAGATTGGGCGCCCCGGGCGACAACACCAATGGCCCTTCTTTTGTAAAACCGGTAAAGGCCGACCTCGGCCAAACCCAGGCTGATTTTTTTTATTTCTGGAATTTGAACGGGCTGGGTATAAAGCCGGGCAGCCAGGTAACTTATTATTTCGAGGTAGCTGATAACGATGGCGTTAATGGTCCCAAAAAAGTGCGTTCGCCCGAACACACCTTAAACCTTCCTGATACCAAACAAATTAATAACGAGTTGAATAAGGGAACACAGGCGATAAAGCAGAAAATGCAGTCGGCCGTAAAAATAGCCGGGCAGATAGAGCGTGAATCGCAAAAACTAAACCAGCTGCTGCTCAATAAAAGCAGTCTTTCGTTTGATGAGAAAAAGCAAATTGAAGAGTTGCTGCAAAAGCGGAAGGAACTGGACGAACTGGTAAAAGAAATACAGGGCGACAACAAGAAAAACATGTATAACCGCCAGGAGAACCAGCAGCAAAACAAGGATCTCTCCGAAAAGCAGCGGCAAATGGAACAATTGCTGAATAATGTGCTTGACCCAAAAACCCAGGAAATGCTCCAAAAACTACAGGAACTGCTGGAAAAGGAACAGAAAGAAGGCACACGCGATGAGTTGTCGAAAATGCAGATGGACAACAAATCATTAAAAAAAGAGCTCGACCGTATGCTGGAGCTTTATAAAAAGCTGGAATTTGAGCAAAAATTAAATGAAAATATAACCCAGCTTAACCAGCTGTCGCAACAGCAGCAAAAATTAGCTGACAAGGGTAAGCAAAATGACGCCGGGCCGACTGATGGCCTGCAGAAGGAGCAGGAAAAGCTGAACCAGGACTTCCAGGATATAAAAAAGTCGCTGGACGCCCTTCAAAAAACAAACGAGCAGGCCGAACACAAATCGGACTTTGAGGATCCAAAAAAAGAGGAACAGGATATTGAGCAGCAAATGGATAAAAGTTCGGAAGAATTGAAGAAGAACAATACCGGCAAAGCGGCGCAGTCGCAGCAGCAGGCGGCAAAGCAAATGAAGCAGCTGGCTGATAAAATGGAGCAAAAAGAACAGGAAGGCGAGCAAACGGAAAACAGCGTGGATGCGCAACAGCTACGGGGGTTGCTAAAAAACCTGGTGAACAGCTCGTTCGAGGAAGAACGGGTAATGCAAACCTTTAAAACCACCAACCCGGCCGACCCTAATTACATTACCCTGGCGCAGAGTCAAAAAAACATTAAGGACAATCTTAAAACCGCCGAAGACAGCTTGTATGCCTTGAGCCGGCGCATTCCGCAAATACAATCGACGGTAAACCAGGAAATAGCGGGAATAAACAATCACATTGACCAGGCCCTGGAGAACCTCGGTGAAAGGCGCACTGCAGAAGCTACGCGGCACCAGCAATACGCCATGACATCGATGAACAATTTGGCATTAATGTTGAGTGAAGCACTTGACCAGCTGCAAAACTCGATGAACAGGGGACGAAGCGGTAAAGGCAAAGGCAAGCAGCAGTCTATTTCGGAACTGGCAAAAATGCAGCAACAGCTAAACCAAAATATGCAGAAGGCACGCGGGCAACTGCAGCAGCAAGGTAACCAGGGCAAAAGCCAGGGTGGCCAGGGCAGCATGAGCGAGCAACTGGCGAAACTCGCCCGCGAACAAATGATGATACGGCAGGCACTTCAGCAAATAAACCGCGACGAGAACAAAGACGGAACAGGGCGCCTGGGCAACCTGGACAAAATTTCGAAGGAAATGGAACAAACCGAACGTGATCTCGTAAACAGGCGCATAACGGAGGAAGCCCTAAACCGGCAGCAGCAAATTCAAACCCGGTTATTGGAAGCCGAAAAGGCCGAACAGCAACGCGAACAGGACCAGCAGCGCGAAAGCCATGCTGGTAAAGATATCCCTCCAGGTTACATAAAAGCATTGCAGGAATACCAGCAATTAAAACAAAAGCAGACAGAACAGGTTAAAACTGTACCGCCTGCAATAAATTTTTATTATAAATTAAAAATAAAGTCTTATTTTGAGCTACTCAACGCTAACTAACATGAATTCATTATCAAATGTTCCCACAGGAGAACTTTATACGTTACAGCTCCCATCAAAGCAGGAGAGTATAACGTTAGTGGAAAATTTGATTGAAGAGATCGCTGATAAGTATCATATCAGTGAAGATACTTTCGCCAACATGATGACCTGCCTGAGCGAGGCCGTAAATAATGCCATTGTACATGGCAATAAACTGGACCCTGATAAAAAGGTTATCGTAAATGCCGATGTGGAAGAAAAACGAACCATTTGGACCATTACCGATGAGGGCGATGGCTTTGACTATAACAACCTTGCCGATCCCACTGCACCCGAAAACATCGAAAACTTAACCGGCAGGGGCGTTTTTATCCTGAAGCACCTGGCGGATCAATGTATTTTCAATTCAAAAGGCAACGAAGTTGAACTCCACTTTAAGATATAATGCCGGTACAGTTCTTTGAAGAAGATATTTCCTATAAGCTAAAAAACAAAGCGGCAGTAAAAAAATGGATAAGCGATACCGTACGGGCCGAAGGATTTATTTTAAAAGCGCTTTCATACATTTTTTGCTCAGATATTTATTTATTGCAGGTAAACCGGCAGTTTCTTAATCACAATTACTTTACCGACATTATTACGTTTGATAACTCCGCCGGCGACGGCCTCATCGCGGGTGATATTTTTATCTCGATCGATCGTGTTCGCGAGAACGCCGCGCGGTTTAATGCCGGTTTGCCTGATGAACTGCACAGGGTGATCATTCACGGGGTATTACACCTGGTTGGATACAACGACAAAACATCGGCCGATAAGGAAAAAATGACATTAAAAGAAGATTTCTATTTGTCAAGGCGCAGTTTTATTGGCTAATTTTACGCCTTATCACCTTCGAAACCAAACTTAAAAAACATGAAAATACTTGCTTTAATTTTCGCCTTGTCGTTTATCGCGCCGGCATCAGTCTATGACTTTAAGCTGAAGTCGATAGATGGCGAACCTTTTTCCCTGGCTAAATACAAGGGCAAGAAAGTGCTTATTGTTAATACGGCTTCGAAATGCGGTTTTACGCCACAGTACGCCGAATTGCAGAAATTAGCCGACACTTACAAGGACAAATTAGTTGTGGTTGGTTTCCCGGCAAACAATTTTGGCCAACAGGAACCCGGCGCAAATGCCGAAATCAAGACGTTCTGCTCGAAAAATTTTGGTGTAACCTTTCCGCTTAGTACGAAAGTAAGCGTTAAGGGCGACGATATCGATCCACTATTCAAATATCTCACCGAAGCACCAAACCCGGATTTTACCGGCGAAATCAAATGGAACTTTGAAAAATTCCTGATCGACGAACATGGAAAGCTGATTCACCGGTTCCGGTCACAAACCACTCCAATGTCGGAAGCGATTACGAAATATTTGTAACACCGGGACATCTTACACATATCAGGCGCTGGATATAGCGCCTTTTTTATTTACCCCATTTTGTTTATTGCTTTGGCTGGACAGGTGTTGACTTCGCCTTGGCAACCGAGTCCTTTTTCGCCTGACGTTTCTTTTTATTAAAGAAATGTTTCAGCAAAAAATTACTTTGAGCAGCCTTCAGGTCGGTGTTCAGCGTAGTCGTGGTCTTGTGCACATTAGCCATAGTGGACTGTGCCTGGTTAACGGTTTTGTCAAGATCCCTCGAAAGCTTATCGCTGTTCAGCAACCGGCCGATACTGCCTTTTCCGTGATTTATTTTGGCGACGATGTCCGACAATCCGCCGGTAAGTGCCTCGGCGTTATCGATCACCCTGGTAACCTTGTTTACTATTTTATCTATATCGAGCGGGTTCACGGAGGCAAGCTGTCCTCCGTTGGCTACCGACTCGGTGCTGGTTACACCCCCGGGTATAATAACAACCAGCTTATCGCCCATCAGGCCATCACTGCCAATGCTTAGTTTAGAGTCCTTTTTTATGAATTTTTTGACGTTGCTGTTTAAAGTAACATCTACACGCACTGAGCTGTCGTTTACAATGTTTATGTCCTGCACTACACCCACGTTGATCCCGGCAAAGCGCACGTTGTTGCCTACCTGCAGCCCGCTCACGTTTTTGAACGTGCCATACACGGTGAACGTGGAGCTAAACATATTTTTTTGGTTCCCAATGAAGAAGACACCCAATGCAAGCACCAGGAGGCCCACGAAAGTGAACATTCCTATTTTTATTTTCTGTCCCGAAGTTGTTTTCATGATATATCTTTAAAGTATGCTGCTACAATTTTGTCGTTTGATCTACGAAGCTCATCGAATGACCCCTCGGCTATGTATTCTCCATCGTTCATTACCAAAACACGGTCGCCGGTTATGCGCGCGCATTCCATATCGTGGGTAATAATCAAAGAAGTTGTTTTATATTTTTTCTGTATTCTTAATATCAGTTCACTGATTTCCCTCGACGTTATTGGGTCGAGTCCCGTAGTTGGCTCGTCGTATAAAATAATCTCTGGATTCACAATGATAGTACGCGCGAGCCCGGCCCGCTTACGCATCCCGCCCGACAGGTCCGACGGCAATTTGTCGATCGCGTCAAGCAAGCCTACGCTATCCAAAGCCTCTTCCACGCGCCTGTCTATTTCCTGCTGGTCGTTTAATTTCAATATTCGCGTTAACGGAAATTCCATGTTTTCCCTAACGGTCATCGAATCATATAAGGCGCCGCTTTGAAACAGGAAACCTATTTTTATACGGAGTTCCTTTAGTTCCTTTTCATTCATCTGGCTCACCTCGTCGCCAAATACTTTAACCTCGCCTTCGTCCTGGGTAAGTAACCCAACAATGCATTGTATAGTGACCGATTTACCCGTCCCGGAGCGGCCCAGGATCACCACGTTTTCACCGCGTTTTACGTCGAGATTTATATTCTTTAATACATGTTTTTCGCCAAATGACTTTTTAAGGCCCTTAATGTGTATAACGGTCTCGTCCGTTTTTTCCAGGCGTTTTTTTATTGCGGTATTTTCTTTTACAGCTGTCATTTTCATTAATTATAAAATAACAAACTGGTAATTTGAACGGCTATAGCATCAATAACGAAGATCCATAATGATGCTGTTACCACCGCCGAATTTGCAGCGATACCCACGCTTTCGGTTCCCTTATTTGAATTGAAGCCTTTATAACATCCTACAAAACCAATGGCGAAACCAAAAAATATGGTTTTAACAAGCGAGGGGATAAAATCAGAAAAATCGATGGAGCCTATTACTTTGGTAAAATAAAGCCGGAAGCTCATGCTGTCCCTCAAATTCAGGGCGAGGAAGCCGCCAAAAAGACCGATAGCATCGCCGATAACGGATAACAACGGCACCATAAAAGTGGTGGCCAGGATGCGGGTTACCACCAGGTATTGGTGGGGGTTGGCGCCCGACACCTCCATGGCATCCAGCTGCTCCGTTACCTTCATGCTTCCCAGCTCGGCACCTATGCTCGATGCTACCTTGCCGGCGCATATAATGGCGATAATCACAGGGCCTATTTCGCGTATAAACGACACGGCGAGCGTGCGCGGCAGCATGCTGGCGGCGCCAAATGCAATAAGCGTCGGCCGTAATTGCAAAATGAGCACTACGCCCATGATAAACGAGGTGATGCCAACCAGCATCATCGACCGGTAACCGATCTCATAACACTGCCGCACAAACTCCGACCACTCAAATCCCCCGGTAAAAATATTACGGACAAATTTTGAAAAAAATGCGACCTGGTCGCCAATGTTTTCAAACCATCTTTTCCATCCCGGTATTACTGCTTCTTCTGCCATACGTGTTTATTAATCGCCCGTAGCAACAATTGCTGCTATGTCATCCGTCCAATAAACACTACTAAAATTCTGCTGGTTTATAACATGGGGACTTCCATGAGGAGCAACTGTGATTCGGCCTGCGTTTCAATTGTAATTGAACCCGTATCATAAACACCCAAAGCATCCTTTTTGTTTAGCAGCTGGTCGTTTATTTTCAGCGAACCGTCTAAAACAAAGATATACAGGCCATTGCCCAGGGTTTTAATTTCGTAGTTAATGGTCTTCGCGGCTTCAAATCTCCCCATAGAAAAGATGGCGTCCTGGTTTATCCACAACGCGTCGGTGTTGTTTTTATCGGGCGATACCAACGTGGTTAACTGGTTAAATTTCAGCTTATCCTTAAAGTTTTTCTGATCATAACGGGGTTGGATATTTCTTATCTTCGGGAAAAGCCATATCTGCAGGGTATTAGCCGCTTCTGTTTTTGAATGATTATATTCCGAATGCTCCACACCTGTACCGGCCGACATCACCTGAACTTCCCCTGCGGCAATCACCCCAACGTTGCCCATGCTGTCCTTATGTTCCAGGGCGCCAGACAACGGGATGGTAATAATTTCCATGTTATCGTGCGGGTGACGGCCAAAACCGGTTCCACCGGCTATAATATCGTCGTTCAATACCCTCAAAGCTCCAAAATGCACTTTTGAAGGGTCGTAATAAGATGCAAAGCTGAATGAAAAATTGGCTTTAAGCCATCCTAAATCATTGGTTCCACGCTCATTGGCGGGATAAAATATTTGTTTCATTATTGATCGATTAATACATGTTTAAACATACAATAGGCATGCCATAACTTAATTATGCGTATTTTTGCCGAAATTCATCTTCTTTTGAAAAACAAAGCAGTTTTAGCAGGCGCAAGCGGACTAATTGGCAGTAATTTGCTCCAAATTTTGCTGGATAGGAATTACTACGATGAAGTAGTGATCCTTGTCCGTCAAATGCTTCCTGTTGAACACCTAAAGTTAACGCAAATCCAGGTGGATTTTGATCATTTGGAAGATCATACTAATACCATTACCGGTCATGCGATTTTTTGCTGCGTCGGTTCAACAAAGAAAAAGACGCCCGACCTGGCGGTGTATCGTAAAGTTGACCACGATTATCCGTTACTGTTAGCTCAAATCGCATTAAAAAACGGTATTGAGCAATATCACCTGGTATCTGCGCTCGGCGCAAATGCCGTCTCTTCTAATTTTTATACCAGAATGAAGGGCGAAACCGAGAATGATATAAAAAACATTGGGTTGCCTTGCCTGCACATTTACCGGCCTGCGCTGCTAACGGGCAACCGAAGCGAATTCAGATTGGCCGAACGTATCTTTACGCCTATAATGAGAATGATGGATCCGCTGCTGATCGGCGGCTTAAAAAAATACCGCAGCATTCCGGCGAAAGCCGTTGCGTCGGCGATGTATAATGAATCTATGAATAACGAAAGCGGTGTATTTATACATCCTTCCGACCAAATAAAACAACTATCGTGAGCACGTATATTTCGGCCGAGAACTTAGGCCACTCTTTTCATGACCATTGGCTTTTTAAAAATGTTTCGATAGGCATCAACCGCGGGCGCAGGGTGGCGCTTGTGGGCATAAACGGCGCGGGCAAGTCAACCTTATTAAAGCTGCTGGCCGGCGTGTTAAAGCCCACCGAAGGCAAGGTAGTGCAAAGCCGCGATCTGAAATTAGGATACCTAGAACAGGACCCGCACTTTAAAAACGCCAAAACCATCAGCGATTATATTTTCCACGCCGACGATGTACAGCAGCAACTGATACGAAAATACGAGGAACTTCTTGAAAATGAGCCAGATAACTCAAAAGCCATTGAAAAGGTAATGGAGGAAATGAGCGGAGTAGATGCCTGGGAATATGAGTATAAGATAAAAACTATCCTGGGCCGGCTTGACATTCACCACCTCAACCAGAACATCAACACGCTTTCGGGCGGCCAAAAAAAGCGGCTCGCGCTGGCGAAACTGTTAATTGAGGACCCCGACCTGTATATCCTGGACGAACCTACCAACCATTTGGATATCGATACGATCGAGTGGCTGGAAAAGCTGCTGACGGAAGGGAATAAAACGATATTAATGGTAACGCACGACCGGTATTTCCTGGATAATGTATGCAATGAGATACTGGAGATCGATAAAGGTAAAATCATCCCTTACGTTGGTAATTACGAATATTACTTAGAAAAGAAGGCCGAGCGCGAAGCTACCGACGAGGCGCAGTTCCAAAAGAACTCCAACTTATTAAAGAAGGAATTGGAATGGATGCGCCGGCAGCCGCAGGCAAGGGGCACTAAATCAAAAGCACGTATTGATGCTTTTTACGACCTGGAGGAAAAGACAAAAAATAACGGTCCAAAGCAAAACGTTGAACTCAGCGTAAAGACGGCCCGCCAGGGGAATAAGATCATGGAAATGAAAGGTCTGTATAAGTCCTTTCACGGGCAAACCTTTGTGAATGATTTCAGCTATGTATTTAAAAAAGGCGACCGTATCGGCCTGGCCGGAAAGAATGGCAGCGGGAAATCAACCTTGCTGAACCTCATAACCGGCTCCCTTAAACCGGATAAAGGAATAATCGACAACGGCGAAACCACGGTGATCGGTTATTTTCATCAGTCGGGGATTGTATTTAAGGAGGATGAGCGCGTGATCGACGTCGTAAAAAACGTTGCGGAGTTTATCACGATGGCGGATGGAAAATTGATCTCCGCCTCGGCCCTGCTCACGTTGTTTCTTTTTCCCCCCGCGAAGCAGTATGGATTTATTTCGAAGCTGAGCGGCGGTGAGAAGAAACGGCTGCAGTTGATGAGCATATTGATGAAAAACCCCAACTTTTTGATCCTGGATGAGCCAACCAACGATTTGGACATTGACACTTTAAATGTCCTGGAGGAATTTCTGACAAATTATTCGGGCATACTGATGCTTGTGTCGCACGACCGGTATTTACTCGACAAGCTAACCGACCAGCTTTTCATTATGGAGCCGGAAGGGCATGTCAGGATATACAATGGCAATTACTCGTCGTACCGGCTGGAGCTGGAAGAAAGCAGGAACGAAGCTAAGCGTGTTACGGCAGCCACGCCTCAAAAAACACCGACTCCAGTCAAAAGCAAACTGAGTTTCAAGGAGGCCAAAGAGTTAGACACCCTGGAAAAAGAGATCATTGAGATAGAAAATAAGATTAAAGATTATAACGATCAGCTTAATGCGACGGGCATTGAGGCTAACAAACTGAACGAGATACTTAGCCGGATCGCGGCCTTAAACACCCAACTTGATGAAAAGAGCACTCGCTGGATAGAATTAACGGAACTAAAAGGCGCATAAATGAAAATACCCGACATACTCGCATCCATCGGCGTTATCATATTACTCATCGGCTTTTTACTGAACCTGTTTAACAAAATTAAAGCTGAAGACAAGTTATATGCCTGGTTAAATTTTGTGGGTGCCGCTGTTTGTTGTTACGCTTCGTTTTTGATCCGGTTTTATCCATTTGTGATTTTGGAGATGATTTGGGCGATTGTAGCCGTATCATCATTATTTAAAGTTCCACGTGGAACATCAATGAAGGATAAGTAATTTTGTATCAATAAAAACATGTTCCACGTGGAACATCAAAGGAAAATGTTTAAAAAATATAGTGTCATAGTTGTTGGCGCCGGTCACGCCGGTTGTGAAGCAGCAGCAGCAGCGGCCAATCTGGGCTCGTCTGTTTTGCTGATCACCATGAATATGGGCGTGATCGCGCAAATGAGCTGCAACCCCGCTATGGGTGGGGTAGCGAAAGGCCAAATTGTGCGCGAGATCGATGCCATGGGTGGTTATTCGGGTATCATAACCGATAAAACGTCGCTGCAGTTCCGAATGCTTAACCGCTCAAAGGGGCCGGCCATGTGGAGCCCGCGCGCACAAAACGATCGTATGCGGTTTGCCGAAGAATGGCGCTTGGCGCTCGAGCGCACACCTAACCTGGATTTTTGGCAGGATACCGTTACGTCGCTCCTGGTTAAAAACAATACGATCGCAGGCGTACGCACCTCGCTTGGCATCGAAATAGAATCGGACGCAGTGGTACTTACGAATGGCACCTTTCTGAACGGCATTATCCATATTGGCGAAAAACGCTTTGGCGGCGGCCGCACCGGCGAAAAAGCCGCTACCGGCTTAACCGAACAATTAGTCGAACTGGGTTTTGATTCGGGCCGGATGAAAACAGGTACCCCACCCCGTGTAGACGGGCGCAGCTTAAATTATAGCCTGATGGAAGAACAGTGGGGCGACGAAGAGCGGGGCCGTTTCTCGTATACCGATGTCGAGCTTGCTAAGGAACAGCGATGCTGCTGGATTACGTATACCAATAAAAATGTACACGAAGCTTTAAAAGAGGGCTTTGAAAAATCGCCGATGTTTACCGGCCGTATCAAGGGCCTGGGACCGCGGTACTGCCCCTCGATCGAAGACAAGATCAACCGCTTCGCCGAACGTGATCGTCACCAGATATTTGTTGAACCGGAGGGCTGGAACACCGTCGAAATCTATGTTAACGGGTTTTCCACCTCCCTTCCTGAAGACATTCAATACAAGGCCCTGGTGCAGATACCCGGTTTCGAAAACGCAAAAATGTTCAGACCGGGTTATGCCATAGAATACGACTATTTCCCCCCTACTCAGCTTGGTCTGACATTGGAAACCAAGTTGATCAGCAACCTGTACTTTGCGGGACAGATCAATGGCACCACCGGTTACGAGGAAGCCGCATCGCAAGGGTTTATTGCAGGCATTAACGCGCACCAAAAGATAAACGATAAGCACGAGCTGATCATGAAACGATCGGAATCATATATCGGCGTACTGATCGACGACCTTGTAACTAAAGGCACAGAGGAGCCTTACCGGATGTTTACTTCAAGGGCCGAGCACCGTTTACTGCTTCGCCAGGACAATGCCGATATCCGTTTAAGCCCCATCGGCCACGAGCTCGGCCTGATCAATGACGAGCGTTTGGACAAGGTGAATCAAAAAGTTAAAGATTCCGATGACATCGTCGCGTTCGCGAAATCAAAATCAATCGACCCTGCGTCGGTAAATAATTTGCTGGAAGATCTGGGAACCAGTCCGCTGAATCAAAACACCAAATTGTTTAACCTGATCAGCCGGCCACAGGTGGGCTTCGCCGAATTGCGGAAAGCCCATGAGGCGTTGAACAATTTATTGTCGGGGTACGACAAAGAGACGATCGAGCAGGCTGAAATAAAAATAAAATATGAAAGCTATTTCGAAAAGGAATTGGATATTGTTGGGCGGATGAAAAAAATGGAAAACAAGGAGATCAACCCGGAATTCGATTATCATCACCTGGTGTCGCTTTCGAAGGAGGCGCGCGAAAAACTGATGAAAATAAAACCCCGAACTTTGGGTCAGGCTTCCAGGATATCGGGCGTAACACCGTCGGATATATCGGTTTTAATGGTACACATGTCCCGATAGGTCTTAATTCGCTGATAATCAGGTCATTATAAAATATCGTTTTAAATCCATTATTTTAATTTTTTAATATCAGAACTCGTCAAAATAAAAAAATCGTTTATAGCGTTTAAAAACCATGTCTAATAAAATCCGGTCGTTTTTAACAAGGTCTATTCTGTTTTTTGCCGTTTCGATCATGGTTTTTGGCTGTGCCAACCGGCAGATGCCCCAGGGCGGCCCCCGCGACCTGACGCCGCCAAAGTTGTTAAAGGCCACGCCGCCGAATATGACCCGGAATTTTAAAGCGAAAGAGATACGCCTGGAATTTGACGAATTTTTTAAGCTGAACAATCCTTACCAGGAAATTACGATGAGCCCGGCACCGGCCAAACTGCCGGAGTATAATCAACGGCAAAAAAACCTTATCGTCGTGCTCAAAGACTCTCTGGAAAAAAACACGACGTATGTGATCAATTTCGGAAAGGCGATTGCGGACGTGAATGAAGGAAATGTGTTAAAAAACTTTACCTATGTATTCTCGACCGGAAACCATATAGACTCGCTCAGCATGTCGGGATCGGTGATCAACACCCTTACCCAGCAAAAGGAGAAGGACGCTACGGTAATGCTTTTTACCCTTAAGCAGGATTCACTATTGTTCGGAAAAAAACGGCCCACGATATTTACATCTACCGATACCGCCGGAAATTTTACGTTGAGCAACCTGCATCCGGGTGACTATCGCATTTATGCCCTCAAAGAAACAGCGCCTAATAAGATTTATGATAACGACAACGAGCTGATCGCGTTTAGCAAAAACACCATCCACCTGGCGAGTGATACATCCAGTATCCAGCTTAGTTTATTCAAACAAACGCCGCAAAAATTCAGGCTGGTAGATAACCGCTTCGACGGCGACGGAAAGCTTTTTTTTACGTTTAATAAGCCGCTTGACCGGCCATCGATCGTGGTTACTTATCCACCCGGCTTCGATAACCAAAAGGTGGTGGATTTTAGCCCCACCAGGGATACGGCTATTGTTTTTATGCGAAACATGGATTTTGACTCGATACGGATGGTGCTGATGGATAACAACAAGCCTGTGGATACCATATCCAAGAGAAAAGGGAAAAAAGAGACCTTTCAAAGGGTGTTAAATTTCCAGTATAATATTAACCGTGACAACCTGCTGAAACCCGGCGCCGATCTCATATTAAAAGCGAATTTCCCGATTGAAAGCTTTGATCCTGCCCTGATCTCGTTAAAGGAAGATTCGGCCGAAGTGACCAATTTCACTTTACTGAAAGATACCGCGGATGCCCGGGTGCTCCGTTTAAAATACCGTTGGAAACAAATAGACCGTTACACACTTACCCTGAATGAAGGCGCATTTACAGATATCTATGGCGACAAAAATAAGCGGCTGCCGATAAAACGTTTCCAGGCCGATAAGCCAGAAAATTATGGTACGCTGAACCTGGTGGTTACTGTACCCGACACGGCGAAATCTTATATCATAGAATTTTTAAACGATCAGAAAACAGTATTGAGAAGTGACGTGATCAGGAAAAATACCACGCTGAATTACCGTGATTACCCGGCTGCTAAATATAACCTGCGGGTTGTTTATGATGATAACGGCAACGGCAAATGGGACAGCGGCAACGTGAAACAAAGGGTGCAACCCGAAAACATATGGGTAAATGACGCCACCCTAACATTAAGGGCAAACTGGGAGCAGGATATTCCCATAAAAATACCAAAGGAGCCGGTTATTCCTTAAACCAGCCCGAATACATGATATAATTATTGGGCAGCCGTCTGAGCATTTCCTTTTGCTCGTCGCTTAGTGGCTTTATCTTTTTTGCGGGTGTGCCGGCATATAGATACCCTGATTCGCAAACGGTTTTTTCCAACACTACCGATCCCGCGCCGATGATCACAAACTCCTCCACAACCGCGTGATCCATCACAATGGCGCCCATGCCGATCAGAACGTGATCGTGCAGCGTACAGCCATGCACCAGGGCATTATGACCGATGGACACGTTGTTGCCGATGTTAGTTGGGGCATACCGGTAGGTACAATGAATTACAGCGCCGTCCTGGATATTGGTGTTATTGCCAATTCTGATATAATGCACATCGCCGCGTATGACCGCGTTAAACCATACAGAGCAGCTGTCCCCTATCACGACATCACCGACAATGGTCGCATTTTCAGCAATGAAACAATCGTTGCCCCAGGATGGATGGATGTTTTTAACAGGTAAGATAACGGGCATATTCGAAGAGCTTAAAGCATAAAGACCAAAGCTAAAAGCTTTTTAGTTTCCTTTATTAATAATTGGATTTTATTTACTTTAGCACTGCTAAAAGCGGAAATAGCTCAGTAGGTAGAGCATCAGTTTCCCAAACTGAAGGCCGCGGGTTCGAATCCCGTTTTCCGCTCTCATTCCAGGTATTCTGAGAAGTAAAACTGTAAGGCTGTCTTGTTTATTCCATCTGCACCAGTCCACCAGTCGACTGGATATTCCCAATCAGTTTTATTCACTGGTCTTAAAATTTGACTTGATTTATTTACAAATTTTTCAAAATATCCTTTATGCTTACTCGTTTCCATTATACCGCAAATACCGAAAGTATCTAAGATTCCTCGGCGTTCATACGAATTGGATTTTAATATTTTAGTTAATCTTTTTTCTATGTCAATGGGTCTATCACCAGCGTTGCAACTACTTATAGTTTTCACTATGTCCTTTAATATGCTTAAATCTTCGTCATTCGGCTGGGGCATTGAGCACTGATTGATCTGCGATAAACTAAATGCGACATATAAAGGATCCGAATATCTGACACCACCCCATTTTAGTCTTTCGAAATTTAAAATATTTAAATCTTCTTCTTTTGTCTTATTAAAATTACCGCAAATGCGACAAAGTCCATTTGGGTCACTCATAAAACTATGGTTTGGAAAATGCCTCGCGTAAGCATATGCTGACAGACCAGAACGCCAATCCATACGGCGCGCACTCAAGCTGCTTACAAAACACTTAACGACATGGGATTTTTTAGTGCTTGTAAATGTTTGGATCAACCACGTCACGATTTCTGAATGATTCAAAAATACTGAATCAAACATTATCCCTTTATTTTTAGCATACTCAAAATCAATATTGGAAATATTCTTTTCTTTCCATCCCGAAGATGACCAAAAGGTATTAAACAATATATCGACTGCCTTAGAATCCATGACATTTAAAACACCGTATCCTCAATTACGTCCGCATGGAACGGGTAATCCGTTGTTGAATGCAACCCCCGGCTTTCCTTGCGCATCATCGCTGATTTTACCACAATATACGATACCTGTATCAAATTACGCAACTCGCAAAGCTTAACGGAAAGCTTGGTACGCTTATAAAACGCTTCCGTTTCTTCGTACAATAAACCAAGCCGCCGCATGGCGCGCTCCAGCCTGAAATCGGAGCGGACAATGCCTACATAGTCGTTCATGATCTTCTGCATTTCGCGGATGTTATGGGTTACCAGGATATCTTCATTGGATAGTTGCACCCCTTTTTCATCCCAGTCGGGAATATTTTCAGGGATCGTAACGTTTTTCACCTGCGCCACAGCATCCTCGTATATCCTGTGAGCGAATACAAGCGCTTCCAACAACGAATTGGATGCCAGGCGGTTAGCGCCGTGCAAGCCGGTAGAAGAACATTCTCCGCAGGCATAAAGCCGCATCAGCGATGAACGGCCCACATGATCGACCATAATGCCGCCGCACATATAATGACAGGCCGGCGCGACCGGGATCATATCCTTTGTCATATCGATACCAATATCCAGGCACTTGGCGTATATGTTTGGAAAATGATTTAATATATCCTTTTTACTTCGGTGGCGCACATCCAGGTAGACAAAATCCTCGCCCGATTTTTTCATTTCAGCGTCAATAGCCCTCGCGGTGATATCGCGCGGAGCCAACGACTTGCGTTCATCGTATTCCTGCATAAATTCCTCGCCGTTCGTACGCTTTAATATCCCGCCAAAACCGCGAACCGCCTCGGATATTAAAAAGGAAGGGTATTCGCCCGGGTTATATAAAGCCGTAGGGTGAAACTGGATAAATTCCATATTTCTAACTTTTCCCTTGGCTCGATAAACCATCGCGACACCATCGCCGGTAGCTATGGTAGGATTTGTCGTTATCGAATAGATATGGCCCGCCCCGCCCGACGCCATTACCGTAATTTTAGAAAGTATCTTTTCTACATTCCTGGTTTCGTTATTAAAAGCATAAATACCATAGCAGGTAATATCGGGTGTCGATTTATCTACAAATACGCCCAAATGATGCTGTGTGATCAGGTCGACGGCAAAATAATGGGTCAATATTTCGATATTGGGATTGTTGTGTATTTCTTCGAGCAGCGCCCTTTCTATCTCGTAGCCGGTTATATCTTTATAATGCAGCACACGGAATTCTGAGTGCCCACCCTCTTTGGCTAAATCATAAAGACCCTCGTTTGTTTTGTCGAAATTAGTACCGTAATCGATTATCTCCCTGATCCTTGCAGGCCCTTCTTTAACAACGGCTTCAACTACTTCCACGTCGCAAAGCCCGTCACCCGAAATTAACGTATCGCGGATATGTTTTTCGAACGAATCCTCCTTCTTATCCACAACTACCGCGACGCCGCCCTGGGCATACTTAGTGTTCGACTCATCTTCATTCGACTTGGTAACTATCAGAACTTTACCATGTTTTGCGGCCTTAAGGGCAAAACTCAAGCCGGCTATACCCGATCCGACTACCAGGAAATCCACAGTTCTGCATACAAAATATCCTATATGTGTAAAATTATCAGTTGTGTTAATAAGGGGCATAAAAGATGTTAATTTTGTGTAAGCAAAAACTTAACAAGTATTAAGGTAGTTGATAACCCTGTTCTATGGTACTTTTGTCATAAAATTGTAAGCAACTTATGAGTCGATAAAGGGTCAAAGCTAACATTTTAGGAAGTAAGAAAGTATCAACAAAAATGTTTTGAAAATAAAACTTTGTTCTACATACCTTTTTAAAAACCAGCATAATACACTGCCCGGGAAGCGGATTAATTGTTAATAAACAATCAATAAAAATATTTTAGCCTATTTGTCAAACTACTTTTAAACATAACTAACACACCAATAACAATAGTTTTATTTATATATAAAAAGTACTTGTTATTAATTGAATTGTTGAAATGGATACCTTAGAGGAAATAAACGTGAAAGGTTTTGCGGAGGAATATATAGACCCCTCGCTTGATCTTTTTGCGGAAATTGAAAAGTTAAAACAGGAAAAAAATGCCGTTATCCTTGCTCATTATTACCAGGATCCTGATATACAGGATATTGCCGACTACATTGGCGACAGCCTGGGTTTATCGCAGCAGGCGGCTAAAACCGATGCCGATATTATCGTGTTCGCCGGCGTGCATTTTATGGCCGAAACAGCCAAAATTCTATCTCCTTCAAAAAAAGTTTTATTACCCGACTTAAAAGCCGGCTGTTCCCTGGCCGACAGCTGCCCGGCGCATTTGTTCAAAAAGTTCAAAGAAGCGTACCCCGATCATTTGGTGATCACCTACGTGAATTGTACAGCCGAGCTAAAAGCCATGAGCGACATTGTTTGCACATCGAGCAATGCCGTACAAATCGTAAACAGCCTGCCAAAAGATCAGAAGATCATTTTTGGACCAGATAAAAACCTGGGTGCTTATGTGGCCAAAAAAACAGGGAGGGATTTGGTTTTATGGAATGGCGCCTGTATGGTACACGAGATATTTTCGAGGGAGAAGATCACAAAATTAAAAGAAAGGCACCCGGGTGTTAAGCTACTTGCCCACCCGGAATGTGAGGAGGCGATATTAAAAATGGCCGATTATATCGGTTCTACAACAGGCATACTAAAATATGCGACCAATCAGCCCGATCAGGAATTTATCGTAGCTACCGAAGCGGGAATATTGCACCAGATGCAAAAGGAAAACCCGGATAAAATATTTATACCGGCGCCGCCCAATAACAGCTGTGCCTGTAACGATTGTCCGCATATGAAACGCAATACATTGGAAAAACTTTACCTATGTATAAAAAATGAAGCGCCTGAAATTATAATACCGCGGGATATTATTGAGAAAGCTGTAATACCGATAGAGCGGATGCTGTCTATTTCGGCGCAATTAGGACTGTGATTACACCGATTGGAGGATGATTACACCGATAATCAGTGTAATAAACTTTCAATAATCGGTGTAATCATTTAATAATAATCTGTGTAATCATCACATATGTTCGATAATAAAGAAAAAACCAATATAGAGGAGTTAGGCGAGTTTGGCCTGATCGATCATCTTACAAAAAATATAAAGCTAAGCCAGAAAAGTACTTTAAAAGGTGTTGGTGATGATGCGGCGGTGCTTGATTTTAAAGGAAAGCAAGCGTTGGTTTCCACCGATATGCTGCTGGAGGGTATTCATTTCGACCTGGCTTATACGCCGCTAAAGCATTTGGGCTATAAAGCCGTGCAGGTTAATTTAAGCGACATATACGCGATGAACGGCACTGCCGCCCAGGTAATGGTCTCGATTGGGATTTCCAGTAAATTCCCTTTAGAGGCGGTTGAAGAATTATACGAAGGTATTTATCTGGCCTGCGAAAAATATAATGTTGATCTGGTAGGCGGTGATACAACTTCCTCGAAACAAGGGCTAGTGATCAGCGTTACCGCGATAGGTTATGCCGAAGAAAAAGATGTTACCTACCGCAACGGCGCTGAAGAGGGCGATCTGATCTGTGTTTCGGGAGATTTAGGAGGCGCGTATGTTGGTTTACAGCTTTTAGAACGCGAAAAGTTGATCTATCTCGAAAATCCGAAAATTCAGCCCGACCTGGAAGGTAAAGATTATATCGTTGAAAGGCAGCTAAAGCCGGAGGCCCGGAGGGATATTATTGATATGTTAAGAGAGATCGATATTAAACCGACTTCAATGATCGATGTATCGGATGGTTTGGCTTCCGAAATTTTACATATCTGCAAGCAAAGTAATAAAGGCTGTAATTTATACGAAGATAAAATTCCCCTGGATCCGATGACCTATGAAACAGCCCGCGAATTTAACCTGGATCCGACCGTTTGTGCTTTAAGCGGCGGCGAAGATTACGAATTGCTTTTTACTGTTAAACAAGCCGACTACGATAAGATCAAATTTAAAATGGATATTACTATCATCGGGTATATAACAGAGCCGTCAGCCGGCTGCAACCTGGTTACAAAGAGCGGTAATGTACATTCTTTAAAAGCCCAGGGATGGAATGCGTTTAAGGGCTAAGTTTATTACACCCATCTTTTGCTTTTTTTATACCTTCACTATTATGAAAAGAATTTTTTATTTATCGCTGATATTATTCGCTTTTAATGCTGAGGCTCAAAAAGGCGTGGTTTTTAAAATGAAATATTTACCGAACCGTACTTATGATGGCGTAATCAATATGAAATTAAGCGCAAACGTCAACCTAAGCGGAAATGATACGATCGTTGCCAAGCTGCAGGAACAAGGTATGAGTTTACCCATTAATGTTCATTTTGGGATGAAGATGAACGGAGATATGAAAACCGGGAGTAAAAATGTTAACGGCGTATTTCCATTTTCTATGAAATATAATTTTGATGATCTAAACGGCGATATCAACGGAAAAAGTTTTCCTATCCCCATGGATAAACTTAAAGCAGGTGTGCAAATGTATGGCCATATAGAGCCGGGCGGCATTTTGAGGGCCGACTCGATGGGCGGTCAGAAAATAAGTGATACTTCAGCTCAAAGCGTATCTAAAATGATGGATATGGTTCAAAAAAACATCAAATTTCCGGATCACCCCATGAAGATCGGCGAGTCGTTCACACAGGAAATGCCGATGAATATTCCGGTAGCGGGCAATATGAAAATCGACTCGAAAGTTGTTTATAAATTAGTGAGTATAGCCGATGGTAAAGCCTATTTTGATATACAGCAAACGATGAATATGAGTTTTCCGGTTCAGGGTGATGTTATAAGTTTGTCGGGTGCAGGCGCCGGGAAAATGGTTTATAGTATTAAGGACAGCTTCGCGACAGCCTATTCTACGGATATGGACCTTAAATTTACCGGCAATATAAAAACCCTGAAAATAGATGCCAATGCGAAGATGGTAATGGCGTATAATTACACCATTAATTAAGCGTTTTTCATGTAATTGCTTGTTAGGCGGCGCCTAATAATAAACTATGTCATTGCGAGCGAAGCGCGGCAATCGCGAATTGTTGGACGTAACGCGGGGCTAATTATTCATACCAACCGTCGCTCAAATCAGCCCACACGGCGTTTGTTGAATTTATTAAATCGATCTTTTTCTGTCGTGAGCCGGCTTTTAATTGCTTCTCCCTATCGATACCGTCATGTATCCATTGAAATTCTTCGAAGTAAACAAGTTTGCTACATCCGTATCGTGACGTAAATCCTTTATATTTTCCGTGTTTATGATCATAAACACGACCCACCAAGTCACTTGTTACTCCTACATAGAGTACACGATTATTTTTATTGGTTAAAATATAAACTGCGTAATCATGTTTTTTCATGATTATAAACCGATGTTTTACTAAATACTAATCATAGCAGGTTCGCGATTGCCGCGCTTCGCTCGCAATGACATAAAGTGAAGGTTATTCCTCGCCAATATATTTTTCGTCTAGTTGCTTGTTGGCTTTGGCGCCAAGGCTCTTAATTTTTTCCGCTGTTTTGGCAAGATTGCCATTGCCATCAACCAATTTGTTAAAGGCATTGTCGTAGGCGGTTTGGCTGAGCTTGATGTTTTTGCCGATGCCTTCCATGTCGCCCACAAAGCCAACAAACTTATCGTACATAGCACCGCTTAAGCGGGCAATTTCGAGCACGTTGCGGTTTTGGCGCTCCTGTTTCCAGATGCTGGCAATGGTGCGTAAGGTGGCAAGCAACGTTGAAGGACTTACAATAACCACACGCTTGTCCCATGCATCGCTGAATAATTCGGAATCGATTTGAACGGCAAAGCTGAAGGAGGATTCTATCGGCACAAAAAGTAACACAAAATCGGGCGAATTAATCTGGTAAAGGTCGTGGTAGTTTTTAGACGATAGGTTAAGAACGTGACCCCTGATCGACTCCACATGTGCTTTTGAATATAATTTTCGCTCGTCCTCGGTTTCGCAATTTACCAGGCGTTCATAAGCAATTAGCGATACTTTTGAATCGATCACCAAATGCTTTTCATCGGGCAGGTCAATAATCGCATCGGGCTGCAGACGGCTGCCATCGTGGCCGTTTAAACTGGCCTGCAGGCGGTATTCGCGGTCCTTAACCAGTCCCGAGCGCTCCAGTACGCGTTCTAAAATAACCTCGCCCCAGTTGCCTTGTTTTTTGCTGTCGCCCTTTAAGGCTTTGGTTAAGTTTTGTGCTTCGCTGCTAATTAGTTTATTCAACTCCATCAGTTGGGTAATAACACCCTTTAACGTATTGCGTTCCGCCGCCTCCATATTATAAACCTTATCCACTTTCTCCTCGAAAGCCTTCAGGTTTTCTTTCAGCGGGTTCAATAAAGTGTCGAGGTTGGCGCGGTTGGTTTCCACAAACTTTTGTGATTTTTCGTCGAGCAGCTTATTGGCCACGTTTTGAAATTCCAGCTGAAATTTTTGCTGTATATCCTGTATTGCTTTTTCCTGCTCGGTTAAGCGTTCCCGCTGGGCTTTAAAGGCTTCTTCGGCCTTGGCCATGCGGTTTTTTTCAGCAAGCAGTTCCTGGTTCAGGATCGCGATCTGACCCTCATACCTGATACGTTCATCGTCTATTTTTGTTATCAGCCTATCGCGTTCCAGGCCTAATCCCAAAGCGCGCTCTTCAGCTTTGGCTAATGTGATACTAAGGGCACTATTTTCATTTTTTAAACGCAGCAACTCATCTGCCGAAACCCCCTCCGCACTAACCGGTTTTTTTAAATAAAGCATCACTGCGATAACCAGTATGATCAGTAAAATAATTAAAATAGCAACAGTCATTTGATAAAAATATTAGCAATCTAAGGTAGGAAATTTTTGGATAGACTTTGATGAAGAAAACTTGCGAAGTTTCGAAAACTTCGCAAGTTTCTGATGTTACTGTGCTTTCTCCACTCTTAGCCCTACATCACTTACCTCGTGCAGCGGGTTATCGCGCATGTTTTGTTCGATGGTGAAATGATAGACGCCTTTTGCAGGGAATTTATAATTGGTGCGGAACGGTACCTGGTAGCTGTATAAATTTCCCGAGCCGCTGCCGAGCCATTCACCATCCTTACCTGCCAGCTTTAGCTCGTAGCGCGTAATCTTCGGTTTTTTATTTGGACCGGTTTCTGTAATCAGTACAAACAAATTGGAATACTTGTAATCAGCAGTTACCCGCAGGTTCATATACAGGTTATACGGTATCTTCTCATCGTCAATTTTAACCGGATAGTCGAACTTTCCGGTATAGGTCCAGTTGTGGCCCGGAACAGCCGTATTTTGATCGGTCACAGCCCTTGGATCACTGCACCCGGCGCAACAAAGCGCTAACGATACCAGCGCGCTGCAAAAAAAACTCAAAGCCGGCCTCATTGCGGTTTATCTGGTTGGTTACCCGGCCCCTCATTGCGCCTGTCGGGGTTACCGGGGTTTGGTCGATTTTGATTGTTGCCATTTGGCCGGAAGTTTCTATCCCGGCTGTTATTATTTGGCGGACGGTTTCCTTGTGGTCGCGATTGTTGCGGCCCTTGTTGGGTGTTTGTGCCCGGGCGTGCCATATTGTTGTCCGCATTTCCGTTGGGCCGATTGTTTTTATTGCGATTTTTGTTCTTCTTTTTATTGCGGCTGCGCTCATCAAGCCGGGTAAGGCTGTCCTGGCCAACCACGTTCTCATAATCTAAAATTTTAACCGGTTTGGTTTCAATTTCTACGATCTCGCCCAAATCAGCCGGCAATTTTCCATCGCGGTTCATTTGCTGGATCTCTTTTACCCTTTTTATGGGCAGCGGCACCCAGTTCTCTTCCATTGGGTAGCTAAACCACATCAGCTTTTTAAAGATATCCGTCTTTTGAAGCCGCGCATCGCCCCTTTCGGTTTTCAAAACATTTACATTATCAGGGATGTGTTTTAAAGCATCCATGTAGGTATCCAGTTCGTAGTTTAAACAGCATTTTAACTTGCCGCACTGACCGGCAAGCTTTAACGTATTCAATGAAAGGTTTTGATACCGGGCAGCGGATGTAGACACCGTTTTAAAATCGGTTAGCCAGGTTGAGCAGCAAAGCTCGCGCCCGCACGACCCGATGCCTCCGAGGCGGCTGGCTTCCTGGCGCATGCCGATCTGGCGCATCTCGATGCGGATGCGAAACTGTTCGGCCATTTTTTTGATCAGCTCCCTGAAATCAACGCGGCCTTCGGCTGTATAATAAAAGGTGGCCTTGGTTTTATCGCCCTGGTAATCCACATCGCTCAGCTTCATGGACAGGTTAAGCTCCAGCGCCAGCTTTCGCGACCGGTGCATGGTTTCCCATTCCAGTTCTTTCGCCATTTTCCACTTGTCCACATCGGCAGGCGTGGCCCTGCGATAAATTTTCTTGATCACGTCCTCTTCCTTCACCCTGCGCTTCACCATTTGCATCCGCACCAGCTCGCCGGTTAAAGAAACGTGGCCCACGTCATAGCCACCAGTGGTCGCCTCGACAGCCACCAGTTCGCCGGCCTCAAGGTAAAGATGATCCTGGTTGAGATAAAACTCTTTTCGTGAGCCTTTGAATTTTACTTCGACAACGTTAAAGGGCTTATAATTTGCCGGCATATCCATGTGCGATAGCCAGTCGTAAACATCCAGTTTGCTGCAGCCATTGGTAAGGCACGAGCCGTTACTTTTGCAGCCAGCGGGAGAGCATCCACCCCCCGTTGAGCAACTTCCACATCCCATAATTAATTCGGCATATAAGGTGTCCGCACCTGGCGGATCGTTAAATTTAATATTTTTATAATCTGTAAAGATACATCTAAAAACAAAATTTTCGGGTTCGCATTTCGCTCCACGTGATAATGTGCCTTTTCCAGCTCCGTGATGATATCCTGCGCCTGCTGAATATCCATCACATTCGTCATTTTTTGGGCCGTTTCCAATTCGGCTGTCGGCAAATGTACCAGGCTTGCCGCCCCCGATAATACCAGGCAGCACTCACGTAAAAAGTTAATCCCATACCGCAAAAAATTCTTTTGATTTTCGCGGCCAAGCTTCGAGAGCTGCTCAACTAGCCGCATCATTTCGATGCCTTTATTGGCAAAACAAAGCCGCAGCCAGTTTACAAAAAGGCCGTGATAACCATTGTTATCCTGCTGCAGCATGGTCAGGGCTTCCGACAGGTTGCCATCGCATAAATAGGCGATCCCGGCAGCGGCCTCTTCCGTTTGGTTATGCTTTTCTACGAGATAATCTTTAATATCGTTATAGCTAAGCCGCGGGATCTTTATCAGTTGTGTGCGCGAAAGAATGGTATTGAGTATCTGGTCCTGGTTTTGGGCAACCAATAAGAAAAGCGTGTTAGGCTGTGGCTCTTCGATTATTTTTAGCAGGGCGTTGCCTTCCTTATCCAAATATTCGGGCAGCCATAGTATCAAAACCTTATACGGCGATTCAAATGGCTTAAAGCTTAGTTTTTTGATGATCTGGTGGCACTCGGCGATATTGATATTAGCCTGCTTGTTTTCGGCATCCAGGTATTCGCGCCAGGTATCGAGATTTAAATAAGGATTATTTAAAAAGGCTTCGCGCCATTGCTCGATAAAAGTGATAGCGGTGTCCTCCTTATGTTTGGCAAAAAACGGGTACGAAAAGTGCAGATCGGGGTGCATTAGTTTTTGGTATTTGCGACACGACGAACAAACCCCGCACGAATCATCCGGCTGCTTGTCCTCGCACGACAGGTATTGACCATAAGCAACAGCCAATGGCAAACTTCCCGAACCTTCGGGCCCTAAAAACAGCTGCGCATGGCTAACGCGGTTCTCTTTTACCGAGCTGAGCAATCGTTGCTTTACAGCATCCTGGCCAACAATATCCCTAAACTGCATGGAGTGCAAAATAATGAATTATTTTAGTGATTAGAGGCTAGAGATTGGAGGTTAGGTGAAAATGACATTGGGGAACGAAGCCATATAAAGTATCAATGCCATATATTTGCAGATGCGCTGCCTAATCTCTGATCTCCAACCGCTAACCCCTCAACAGCAATGAGAGTCATGGCCTTCGATTACGGCACTAAGCGTATCGGCATCGCAGTTACCGATCCTATGCAAATCATTGCTACGGGGCTGGAAACGGTGCATCCTTTAAAGATCGTGGATTACCTCAAAAAGTACCTGCAAACCGAACAGGTGGAGCGTTTCATTGTAGGCGAGCCCAAACAAATGGATAATACGCCATCGCAATCGGCTGTGCATGTAAAAGGGTTTGTTAATCTTTTAAGAAAAACGTTTCCCGATATACCCATCGAAATGCTGGACGAGCGTTTTACCTCAAAAATGGCCTCTGCTGCCATCGCGCAAAGCGGGATGAATAAAAAACACAGACAAAATAAGGAACTTGTGGATACGATCTCGGCGGTGATATTGCTGCAATCGTGGCTGGCGCGACCGTTGATTTGAATGATTGGTGGATTTCGTTGATTAAGGTGGATGACGGATTAAGTGTTCTTTTGTTGCTTTGCTAGTTTGTATTCGTTAGTTATGCGTTTAATTTCTAAACTTTTTGCCCCGAAGTTTAAGAGCAAACCGGTCTCCAGTTTATATGCTTCCAAATAATTCAAACATTGCGCCAGGTGCATTTCTTCCAATGCGGATATTGCTTTGAGTTCGACCATTATTTTATCGGATACCAAAAAATCAACCCGCCTTGTTCCAACATTCACACCGTCGTAATAAATCGGCATCTCCAACTCTCTGGCAAAACTTAATCCTTGTTTAGTCATTTCTATCGCCAAACAGCGCTGATAAATCACCTCTTGAAATCCATTGCCAATGGTGCTGTGAACTTTCATAGCACAGCCGATAATGTTCCCCGTCAAGTCGGAGTACTTATAAGCATTGTTGACGATATCTTTCATTCTACCTAAAGTATTGATATCCTTCAAAATCCGCAAATATTCAACGCTCTCGCTTCTGAAATAATCAACAAAATTGCCCAATTTACCAATTTTGTTGCGCAATAACACACTGTTAATAAGCCGCTTACTTATGAAATCAACGAAATTCTTTAATCATTCGAATCAACGGTCTATCTTTGCGGCCATGGAAATCCTACCCAACGATCTTCAGGCTTACCTGGACGACCATTGCGAGCCGGAGCCCGAACTGTTGCAGAAAATCAATAGGGAAACCTATTTGAAGGTGTTAAAGCCACATATGCTGTCGGGCCATTACCAGGGCCGGGTGCTGAGTTTTTTGAGCAAGATGATTCAGCCGAAACGCATTCTCGAAATCGGAACTTTTACCGGGTATGCCACGATCTGCCTTGCCGAAGGACTGACAGAAGACGGCGAGATCCATACCATTGAAGTGAACCGCGAGCTGGAGCAAATGCTTAGTTCACATTTTAAATTAACAAATGTGGAGAACAAAATAAAGCTCCATTTTGGCGAAGCTGAACAAGTAATAGGCACTTTGCCGTATACCAACTTCGACCTGGTGTTTATAGATGCGGATAAAAAGAATAATTATACATATTTTCAAATCGTAATTGAGAAGGTAAGGCAGGGAGGATTAATAATAATTGATAATGTTTTGTGGAAAGGCAAAGTGTACGGCGAAACGTCTAACGACGCTGATACAGAGAGCATCCGCAAAATGAATGACAGGGTAGCGGCCGACGACAGAGTGGAGAAACTGATACTCCCCGTGCGCGATGGATTGCTGCTCATCAGGAAAAAATAATTATGAAGAAAGCCCTATTGATTGCCCTTTCGCTGGTATCGGCCCTAACGGTATCGGCGCAAAAAAACACGCCGCAGGCCTATATCGAAAACAACAAGGAAGATGCCATTCGTATTATGCACGAAACCGGCGTTCCGGCCAGCATTGTGCTGGGGGTTGCTATGCATGAATCGGGCTGCGGAAACAGCGCACTGGCCCGCCACCTGAATAACCAGTTTGGCGTTAAGGGCGGCCACACGGTTTATTATAATCATAAGAAAAAGGTACACACGGCGTATAAGCGTTATAATAGCATATTCGATTCGTTCGAGGATTTTGCGCGCATTATGACGGAGCGCAAGGAGTTTGCCGGCCTTGCCGAAAAGCTGAGCCATGTTGATTATAAGGGTTGGGCCCACGGCATTCAAAAGCATGGCTATGCCAGCAGTCGTACCTGGTCATCGCAGGTGCTGGCGCTGATAAAAAAATACCAGCTATATATCTTTGACGAGAACCCGGATGAAACGGCACAGGAGAAACTGGCGAACAATGACCGTTGATTGTCTGAACCTTGATTTTTCACAGGTGTTTATTTTTTAGCGGCGTTCAAGAGAGCTTCGCTGTTTTCCTGATTTAAGGATTACTTGATTTTATCATCCATTTAGCTTACAACGTTTATCTTTACGGATATTTGTTGCTGTTCCCTGATGAGAAAGATTACGTTTTCACTTGTCCTTTTTGTTTTAATTACCTCCTGCGCGCCGCGAAAAAGCATCACCATCACAAACAGCCAGGCACGGCGGAACAATCAAAACGTTCAAAAAGCGAATGCGGACGCTATCGCGGGTTATACGCACCTTACCTCGCTGGAGTATATCGACCGTTATAAGGACATTGCGATAAAGGAGATGAATTTATACGGCATCCCTGCGAGCATTACCCTGGCGCAGGGCCTGTTTGAATCGGGCAGCGGGAACGGCGAACTGGCGAGGGTGGCCAATAATCACTTCGGCATCAAATGCTCGGCCGACTGGAAAGGCAAAAGTTATTATAAAGACGACGATAACAAAAACGATTGTTTCAGAGTGTACGACAAGCCGGAGGACTCGTTCCGCGATCATTCGAATTTTTTAAAGAAAAAGAATTATGCCCGGCTGTTTGAGCTGGATAAAAACGACTACCGCGGATGGGCCGTTGGCTTGAAGCAATGCGGTTATGCCACCAACCCTAAATATGCCGACCTGCTGATCGGCGTGATACAAAAATACAACCTGGACCAATACGACCAGCCGGAGGGTGGCGTACAAAAGATTAGGCGCGAGGACCGGGTATTTACCCAGATAGATCAAAATATAGGCAAAGCGATAAAAGACTCGCTTGTTGCGGCCACTCCCGCCGATAAACTCTACCAGGTAAAACAGGGCGATACACTATACAACATTTCCAAACGTTTTGGCCTTACCGTTGACGAGCTGAAGGGACTGAATAATATGGCCGACAACACGATAAAGATCGGACAGAAACTGGTGGTGGGGAAGTAAAGAGTAGGGGAAGAAGCAGCAAATCACATTCAAATTGATAGATGGCTTTTTATTTTAATGATCTTACAAATATAAGCGACCTACAAAAAAGAGCGCGTCATGCCGAATTTATTTCGGCATCGCACCGGATATTCACGCTGGCAAGGTATATGCCTTGCATCTTTGTGGAACTATATGTTGTATACCTGTATGTGAGGTGCCGAAACGAGTTCGGCATGACTTCGATTTTTCTATTTGATATGTTAACAGGTGTTAAATATGGGATAAAGACCGTGCGGGCGTTTAACTTTGCCGTTTACATGAGAATTTGGTTTTTTTTATGCCTGGTTATGGTTTCGGCAAGGGGATTTTCGCAAGAGAGGTCTGTTTCGGGTATTGTGTTTGACAAAGTTAACAAGGACCGGATAGCCAGCGTGAACGTACGGAATACGACCACGGGAAAATCTGTTTATAATAATTTAAAGGGCGAATTTACGATCGAGGCGCGGAAGGGCGACCAGCTTATTTTTTCACGGCAGGATTTTCACGCGGATACCGTTCAAGTGGAAAGCTTCGCCCCGCTTGCCATTTACCTGGCGCCGGCAGCCATACAACTGAAGCAGGTTACCGTGCGCGATACGCTGCAAAACCCGGAAAAACGACTGGCTGCGACCAAACGCGATTACAGCAAAGTATATGGTTCGCTGGCTTACGGCGACCTGCTGACCTCGCCGGCCAATGGAGGCGCGGGGCTGAGTATAGATGCCCTGTGGAACAGCATCAGCAAAAGCGGGCGTAATGCGAGTCATTTGCGGGACATCATAGAGAACGATTATAAACAAAATGTGATAGATTACCGCTTTAACCGCACCTTTGTAGGGAAAATAACCGGCCTGAAAGACGAAAAGCTAACACAGTTTATGCAGCGGTACCGCCCGAGCTATTACCTGACGGCCATAGCCAGCGACTATGAGTTTATCGCCTCGATAAAAGCCAACTATAAACGGTTTTTGCGCTATCCGCGGCGCTATACACTACCGGAGCTAAAAAAATCTGAACCTTGATTCGCCTGATTAAAGCATTTATAGGATTGGCAACCCAATTAAATAAGTGAAGCTGAATTATAGCAAGGCTATGTTAAACAACTTAAAATAAACACTCGCAGAAAATCACCAGTATTTTTACCCGTTACCTACCCGGCCGGCCTCATCGCCTGCGCTATCAGCTTGTTTGGTTGTTTTGTATGCTTTGCCGAAACGATAGCTGAACGACAGGGTATATACGCGCGAGTCGCGGTGGATAATAAAATATTCCGTTGCATTTGGAAACTGCGTGAGCCCTTCCATCGCATTAGTATAAAGGATGTCGCGGGCGCTGAATTTGAGCGTGCCTTTCTTTTTCAAAACCGGCCGGGCAATACCTAATGAAAGCTGGCCTGTAGGATAAAGGAGTTCCTGGATGTCATTGCGTGCGCGCGTTGTATAAAAACCGCTGACCTCGGCCGTGTAAACTTTTGCGATCGTAAACTGGCTGTTTAAATTCACGTTCAACTGGTTAATGGTCGACGTATAATTATTGCCATTGAAGCCCGCCAGCTGTTTGTGGTTATAAATGCCCTGTAAATTAAACGACCACCAGCTAAGCGGCGATAGCGCCAGCGCCGACGATAACCCCAAATTATACACACTGCCCACATTACCCTGACTGTACAATAATATCCCGGTTGCCTGGTAATTCAAAAATATCTGCGAAAAATAATTGTTTATAATGCTGTATGACAGGGTGGTTGTAAGCGCATTTTTATATTGGTGACTAAGTGAAAGATTCCAGCTATACTGCGGCAGGATATAGGGATTTCCGGTTTGATACGTGTATTTATTGATGATAAAATAAAAGGGGTTGAGGGTTTGAAACACAGGGCGGTCGATACGGCGGCCGGCGCTGAAAATAAACGAGTTGGACGAGTCGGTGGGCAGGCTAATATACCCGCTTGGAAAGAACCCACCGTAATTGCGCGAGAAGGCCGAATCTTTTTGAACGGCGTTGCCCAGCTGGTTGGCATGATAACCTGTATGCTCATACCGAAGGCCGAACTGAACGGTCACACTGCCATATTTTTCCTCCAGATCGCTGTAAAGGGCATGTATGTTTTCCTTGTATATAAAATGGTTGCTTTTGGTATCATCTTCAACCCATTGCGAACCTGTAAAATTTTGATAAAGGGCGCTGTTGTCGGTGCTGCTTAACGATGATTTCCACCCGGCCTGGAACGAGCTGTTTTTGCCCGGCTTTAACGTATAATCCAGTTTCCCGGCAGCAATATCGATGGTGGTGGGGATGCTTCCGTGCGAAAGCTCGTCGTAACCGCCGGGCCCGGCAAGTACATTGTTAAAATCCTGCTCACCCCGGATGTCATAGTGCAGGTAATCCAGATTTAAAGTGATATCCTGCGAAGCAGAGAGCGTTTGCTTGGCGTTCAGGTTTATGGTGCCGCTGGTGAAATGATTGTCGGTTTTGTTGACCGTTGATATCGACGAGTCCGGGGCGCCCGAGGGCTCCAGCCAGTTAGCCCGGGCATAATTGCTGCCAGCACGATGAATGGCTGTGCCGCCGAACACCATTCCGATAGTGGTGTTTGGCGTGGTGTAATAGTCAAACCCGGTTTTGATGGTATTGTTGATAAAGTTTCCTTTAAAATAAGTGGGCTGGTCGAGCATGGAGGTAACGGCGCCGTTGCTGTAATACTTCCTCAATGCATAAATATCGGTCAGGTACTGAACAAGGTTAAGGTTGTAGTTAAAAAAAGTGTTGAATTTGCCGCTTCGATAATTGAGCGCCAGGTTATCGCCGGTTTTTGGATAAACGCCCTGCCCGGCCGAAACGGTAAATGCGCCATTAAAGCCGCGCGCTTTGTTCTTTTTTGTTTTTATATTGATAACGCCTGCGTTACCGCTGGCATCATACTTGGCTGTAGGGTTAGCGATCAGCTCGATCTGGTCGACCTGCGAGGAGCTCATACTGCTCAGTAAATTATTCAGGTCGGCAGCTGATAAATAAGTGGGCTTGTCATCGATCGTGACCAATACGCCGGCTTTGCCCTGCAGTGAAATGCCGCCATTGCGGTCGACCGTGACGCCCGGCGATTTTTCCAAAACCTCGAGCACCGTTGTGCCCGAATTGGTTACAGAGGCGTCGACATTCAGCACTACCTTTCCATGCTGCTGCTCGATGGCTGGCCTGCGCGACGTGACACTCACTTCGTTCAGCACGTTGCCGGCGGGTTGTAAAGTAATTGTCGCCGTATTTACCACTGAAGGGAACGTGACATGATCGAGGGTTTGCGACTTGTAACCAATATAGGTTATGGAAAAGGAATAACTACCCGGGGCTATATTGCCGAACCGGGCTATCCCCTTGTTATTGGTAATCACCGTTCTTACAATACTATTGGCCTTCAGCAACGATACCGTGGCGCCTTCTGTCGGCTGCGACTTTTCGTTTACCACGACAATAGAAAATTCGCGAAACGTTTTCTGCGCGGGCTGGCCATAAGCGCTTGCGTTTATCAGCAAGAAATAAAAAAGTAAGGCGATGACCGAATAAAATGAAGTTCTGTTAAAAAGCATGAAATGGGTTTTGATACAGCGCACGGCGACTCTGTTTATGACGCCGGGCAAGGTAAAGCGTTACAGGGAATAAAAAAATAACCGTTGATTAGGATGACGGAAGGATTTGGTTGATGGTCTGAACCTTGATTTTCACAGATGTTTATTTTTCAGCGGCGTTCAAGAAAGCTTCGCTGTTTTCTTGATTAAAGGATGAATGGATTAGCCTTTTTCGAAATAGTCGCTGTCGGGTCGTTTGTTAACAGCGCCATATTTTAATAAATTTGCCGGGCATTCAAAAAGCACATTGGTTATGGAAAATTAAACTTTATATGTTTTTGAATGTTATTTGAATCAGTTTGCCTGCCATGTTAAAACGAATACCCCAGCTGTTTTTGTTGTTATTTTTTGGATATGCGCTGCCTGCTGCCGCACAAAAAACCGATAGCCTAAAGAAGGATAGCGTTAAAATTGACACCAGCCTGCTTAACCGGTACCGCATAGCGCCGCGTAAAAATGCGCTGCCTGTGCGGCTAAGGCCCGTTCGGATCAGCGAGGAGCTGGTGCCGGTGAGCCTGCTGGACTATAAGGTGAGCTACTGGCATAAATGGGTGGTTTTCGGGCTTAATTTTACCCAATCGGCTTTTAGCCAAAATTATAGCGCCGGTGGTGTAAACGCCATTGCGCTGGGCACTAACTTTGACTTTAAGACGGAATATAATAAAGCGCCGCTGGATTATACCACGGAGCTGAACATGATATACGGCATATCTAAAAATAAAGGGCAGGGTTCGCGAAAAACGAACGACAGGATATTCCTGGATAATAAAATAGCCTCGCAGCTGTCAAAGCACTGGTTCTTTTTTGGTTCGCTAACCTTTGAGTCGCAGTTTGACAAGGGGTATAACTATACCGCGGCAGACGACGGCGCGTCTACTGTTCCATTGCTGATCTCGAATTTTATGTCGCCGGGTTATCTGACGGAATCGGTCGGGTTTGAATTTAAACCGACCAAATTTTTCGACCTGCGTTTTGGAACCGGCACGGCACGGCAGACGTTTGTTTTAGATACCACCATTTATCACAATCAGCCGGCTAATTATGGCGTAGCTATACATCATACGTTTAAAAACGACCTGGCTTTCCAGGTGGTAGCGCTGCTGGATAAGGACATCGCAAAAAATATGCACCTTAATGCCCGGTATGCCTTATTTATTCCTTACCAGCAATCGCTCGATTACGTTGGTCACCGGATAGATGCCACCCTGGCCGCAAAGGTAAACCCGCTGATCGCGGTAACGATCAACGGCACCATTCTGTATGACAAAAACACATCGTCGCGGGTGCAGGGAACCGAGGGAATGTCGCTCGGCATTTTATATAAGTTTCCCTAATTGACCATTGATTCAGCCGCGCCGAGTATCCGCGCAAAACTTTACACGCTCTTATTTGTCTTTTTATCGGTTAAAACTTAAGGTAACGATTTATACCAGCCTTATGATTAGCGTAATAGACAGATGCGAATTGTTTTCTTTTCGGTATGGTTGCTCTTTATTTATTTAAATGGATTTGCCCAGCAAAGCAATGTGCATGGCAGAATTACTGACGACAAAGGCAGGCCGCTAAATTTTGCATCGATATGGATAGACAGCCTGAATATCGGGACGGTTACCAATGTGCAGGGCGTGTATTGGTTAAAAGTAAAGCCGGGCACCTATACCGGCACTTTCAGATCGCCGGGGTATAAGTCGCTTATGCGGATCATTAAGGTTGAGAACCCACGGGTTGCATACGACGTTAAACTATTCCCGATCGGGGAGGCGGACGCCAGGCCCAATGATGCCGATTCGATCGTCAGGCGTGTAATTGCAAGGGCTAATTCAAAGGAGCAGATACCGCAGTACTCGGGCATTCTTTACAATAAGGTACTGCAGCGACTGGACCGAACTTCGTCAAATTTCCTTAAGCGGGATGCGGCACACGAACTTCACTTTAACCCCGACCGCGTTGGGATACTAAATCTTTCGGAGCATATCAGCAATTTTCATACACGGTCGAGGGCGTTTAACACCGAAGAAGTAATAGCGGCAAAAAATGCAAATGGCAGCCGCGACCTGTTCAGGTTTAACGGACCGCCTGAACAGCATATAGACCTGTACCAAAATACCCAGCACCTGAACGGGTTTAACGAGCATGGTTTTGTATCGCCATTGAGTAAAAATGCGCATGCTTATTACCGTTATCAGCTGGCCGGAAAATTTGCCGAACGCGGCAACCTGGTTTATGCAATACGGGTGCTGCCAACCATGCGCGACGAACATTTGTTTTACGGTACGATCTATATCATCGATAAAGAATGGCTGCTTTACGCAGCCGACCTGCATTTGTCGCCTTCGGCCAACATGGAATTTATAGATTCCATACGGATACGAGAACAATATATACCGATGGGCGGCGGGCGGTGGCTGGCGCAGGGGGCCGAATTAAATTATTATGGAAAGTTTTGGGGGTTTCACTATTCGGGACAATTTTTAAGGGTATACCAAAGCGCGGAGCCGGATACCGCCACCCTGCCGCGGCCTTACCACGAGATCTTTCATAGCACGAAGGCGAATTATAAACAGACAAGCGAATTTTGGGCCCAAAACCGGCCGGTACTGCTTACGCCGGAGGAAGATCGTTTTTACCAGCTTTCGGAGCTGGCCGAGGCAAGCAGGAAAAACAAGCACATCATCGACTCGCTTGAAAACAAAAACGGGTTCCGGTTTTTTCCATACCTTTTCAGAGGGTACACGCTTCATAATTACAATAATAATTCGGCGTGGACATTCCAGTCGCCCTATAACATGGGTTTTTACAACACTGTGGAAGGCTGGGGTTATGATATCAAAATCAGGTATGTACGCGTTTATGATAGCTTGCGAAAGCTGACCGTTATTCCCGATGTGCGCTATGGATTTTCTGATAAAATTTTCAATGCGAACATATTCGCGAGCATGGTATACAATCCGTTCAAACAAGCGTCTGTGTATGCGCGTGCGGGGTCCGATTTCCTGGATCTGAATAATAAAGGAACAACCAGTCTTTTTTTGAATTCGGTAAGTACTTTGTTGCTGGGCGGTAATTATCTTAAGTTATACCAGTCCAGGTTTGTTACCGCCGGAACCGACGGCGAAATTGCCAACGGCATATTTTTAAACGGGGCCATAGAGTATGCCGACCGCCGGTCGGCTTTTAATACAACCGACCACACCTTTAATAAGGACAGCGTGCTGCTTACCTCCAATAACCCGCTCGATCCCAATGCCCAAACGCCGTTATTCCCCCATTACCGGGCGTTTATCATCAAAGGGTCGGCGACGTTTACACTGGACCAGGAGTATATGATAACGCCGGAAGGAAAATTTATTTTGCCGAGCCAATACCCGCGGTTCAGGATCAGCTACCGGCAGGGATTGCCTGTTTTAGGTTCGGATGTGAAATACAATTTCGTGTCGCTTGATATTTTCCAGGACCGGTTAAACCTGGGTATCCTCGGCAGCATGGGGTATTACCTGTCATTCGGCGCTTTTCCAAATGCCAGCCGCCTGTATTATCCCGACTATAACCAGTTCAGGGGCGGGCAGGGGTTTTTCTTTGATTCGGCCCAGGGCAGCTTTCACTTTCTTAACTTTTATACGTACAGCACCTACCGGCCCTATTTCGAGGCGCATATCGAGCATAATTTTGGCGGCCTGTTTTTGAGCCGGATACCCTTACTGCGTAAGATCAAGATACAGGAAATTGTGGGCGGGTCATATCTCACGCAAGGCATGCTGCCCGACTATAAGGAGGTTTATTTTGGACTCAAGCGCACCGTTGTGCGGTTGGATTACGGGCTTGCCTACGGCCGGTTTACCAAAGTAGTGCAAGGGTTCAGGCTGGTTTATAATTTTTAGCGCCACCCATACGACCACTGCCCTCAATCACGATATATAAAGATCGGTCCGGCGATCATCCAGTAAATTATTAAATGCGTTGAACGACTTGTCGCGGGTGGGCAGCGGGTCGATCTCCAGCGTAATAACCCGATCCCCGGTTTTTTCGGCTTGATCCAGTATCTCGCCGGCATCGTTATATAAAACGGAGCAACCCGTAAATGTGAGAGATTGGCTGGCGCCGTCGTCCATTATTCGCGTTTCGGTTCCGCAGCGATTGGCGACGGCTAAAAACACCTTGTTTTCGATCGCCCTTGCCGGCATCGCCATTTTCCAAACATCGGATACAAGATTCGAAGGGCATGCAATAATATCGGCGCCGAGTAAAGCCAGGCTCCTTGCGGCTTCGGGATACCGCCAGTCGTTGCATATCATTACGCCTAATTTGCAGTCCTTAAATGGATGCAAAACGACGAAAAAACCCGAGTCGCCGGCGCTAAAGCACACTTTCTCCCTAAAAAACAGGTGGCTCTTACGATAAATTTTTTGGTCGCCGCCGGGTATGGCAATGATCGCCGAATTATAAACCTTGTCGCCGCTTTTTTCGGCGAATCCTGCCACCACAAGCGCGTTGTGTTCGTTAGCCAATTGTTTAAAAAATGCTACGCTTTTGCCGCCGGGGCCTTCTGCCGCCGCCATCGCTTCTTCGGCGTTTACAAAAGAATACCCCGTGGTGCATAGTTCAGGCAGCACAATAACGTCTGTTTTAACATCCTTAAGCAGTGCGGCAATTTGTTGAAGGTTACGTTGCGCATCGCCCATTACGGGCGTAAATTGGACAAGGCTTATCTTTAGCATAGACCAGGTTATAAAAACATACCCGCAATAATCGCGGCCGCCATATAATTGATGCAAGAAGCGATCAATGTGCCGGCGACAAACTTTTTGTGATAGTTTACATAAATCGCATTGTTAATACCCGCCACGAGGCTAAAGCAGGCAAAACAAATGAGCCCTAATTTGCAGCCCGACCATATATTTCCGGGTATAACATATCGCGATCCGATTTTGAAATAAAAGAACGTGAACAAAACGCCAAATAAAAATGAAAGAAGCGTGCTGTACATATAGCTTGATTTACTTTCGGGACGCCAGGTTTGCGGCGTTTGCGCCTGCGATTTATGAAAAGCGAAACCAATTACAAACCAGTCGATACAGGTATTTGCAACGCCTATGCAAATAGCCGATAGGATAAAATGTGATGCCGTCATAATGTTTAAGTTTATATAAATATAGCTTTTATTATGACAATAAAAGCGAAACTAAAAAGCCAGTGGGTAACCCGGCGAGTTGGGTGATTATTATTGGCATAATTTTAGAGCCAACTTAAAAAAGTCATCATTTAATTAAAACTTACAATTATGGGTTTATTCAAATTAATCCTGGTCGGGGCAGCAGTTGGCTACGGCATAAATTACCTCACAAAAAAAGGGGCGGACGGACGTTCTGTTTTAGACGATATTACAGAAAACGCGCCGGACTGGTTTGATAAGGCAAAGAAATTTGCCCAGGACAATATCGGCCCGGTAGTAGAACAAGCCCGGGCAAAGGAGTATTGATTTTTAAAACAGGGGACACTTATTGTGTCCCCTGTTTTATTTAGGAGCAGATTCATCGACCCGGGATCGTCAGGTAATGAGGCTTATCGTCGTCAAATTCCACTTAACACAACTATTTTTTATAACTTGCCCCCTTCACGATAACGATAGTGACATTTCACGATTTTAACTTTAACGAGCATTTACAGGAAGGCATTTCCAGCATGGGTTTTACAACCCCGACCCCGATCCAGGAAATGGCTATCCCCATCATTTTAAAGGGACAGGATATTATAGCGTGCGCGCAAACGGGAACCGGCAAAACCGGGGCCTACCTGCTGCCGGTTCTGGAACATATTACCAGGACAAATAAGCATCAAATAAGCACACTCATTTTAGCGCCTACGCGCGAACTGGCCCAACAGATCGACCAGCAGGTGGAGGGCCTGGCTTATTTTACCGGCGTGAGCTCCATTGCCGTATTTGGCGGCGGCGACGGTATTGCCTATGAGCAGCAGCGCCGGGGCATACAAAACAACGTAAACATTATTATTGCCACGCCGGGCCGGCTTATCGCCCACTTAACATCCGGGGTACTGAAGCTAAATCATTTAACGCACCTGATACTGGACGAAGCCGACCGTATGCTGGATATGGGTTTCCAGGATGATATTATGAAGATAATCAGCTACCTGCCAAAACACAGGCAAACGCTGTTATTTTCGGCCACGATGCCGGGGCGAATACGCGCGCTGGCCAAATCGGTGCTACATAATCCCGAACAGATCAACATTGCCATATCGCAGCCGGCCGTAGGGATCGACCAGCAGGTGTACCGCGTTCATGATCAGCAAAAAACCCCGTTATTGCAAACCATCCTCAAGAATGGCTCATACAGCAGCGTACTCATTTTTTGCTCCCGAAAGGAAATTGTAAAATCCCTGACCAGGGAGCTAAAATCGCACCGGATGCAGGTAAGCGCCTTCCATTCGGACCTGGAGCAACGAGAGCGGGAAGAGATATTGCTGAGCTTTAAAAACAAGCAGCTACCCATCATTATCGGTACAGATGCCTTATCGCGCGGGATAGATGTAGAAGGCATCGACCTGGTGATCAACTATGACGTGCCCGGCGACCCCGAAGATTACATCCACCGGATAGGCCGTACCGCCCGGGCCGAAACCACGGGGACCGCGATCACGTTTGTGAATCATCGCGATGAGCGTAAATTAAAAAATATTGAGACGCTTATCGATAAGCCTATCCGCCTGATGGAAGTACCGGACGAGTTAAAAAGTATACAACAAGTTAAACACGACCCCCCGGTAAATAAGAGGCCGCAACAAAGAAGATGGGGAAATAGCCGGCCAAAGCGATAAGCCCCTCTAAACCTGCCTGACCGGCAGGCAGGTCTCCCCCGGCAGGGGAGACTTTTATTTAAAACCCTCCGATAACCAGTGGGGAGGGCTGGGCAAGGCTATCCAAACAGATCGGTGCTTAAATAGCGGTCGCCGCGGTCGCAGCAAATGAAAACAATGGTGCCATCGGTCAACTCGGTGGCCAGCCTTAATGACGCAGCCAAAGCGCCGCCACTGCTCATGCCGGCAAAAACGCCTTCAACCTTCGCCAGCTTGCGTGTTACTTCGGTAGCTTCGGCCTGCGAAACATCCATTACCCGGTCTACCCGTTTAGGGTCGAATATTTTTGGCAGATAGGCCGTGGGCCAGCGCCGGATGCCGGGAATAGAAGACTCCTCCGTAGGCTGGCAGCCAATAATTTGTATTCCGGGGTTTGTTTCTTTAAAAAATCGGGAGCAACCCATTATGGTGCCCGTGGTACCCATTGCGCTTACAAAATGTGTTATTTGCCCGGCCGTATCCCGCCATATTTCGGGGCCGGTGGTTTTATAATGCGCATTGTAATTATCCGGGTTGGCAAATTGGTTCAACAGAAAATAATCGCCTGATGCCCCTTTCTCTTCGGCATAGTCGCGGCAACGCTCAATGCCATCCAGCAAGGTCACCTTTGCCCCGAATGCTTCCATCGCGAGGGTGCGCTCGCGGGTAGAGTTAGAAGGCAACACCAATTCGATCTCAAGGCCGAACAGGCATGATATCATGGCCAGGGCAATGCCCGTATTGCCGCTGGTTGCTTCAATCAACCGGGTGCCCGCTTTTATCTCGCCGCGGTCAAGGGCGCATTTTATCATATTATAGGCCGCGCGGTCCTTAACGCTGCCACCTGGATTGTTGCCTTCCAGCTTGGCAAAAACACGAACTTTTGGATTTGGGTTAAGCTTTTTTATTTCAACCATCGGCGTGTTGCCGATCAGATCAAGAACTCCTGCCATCGGTTATGCTTTAACTTTGTTAAACACGGTAATCGCCGGCGTATGGTATACCGTTGAATTCGGCAGGACGCTTTTGGTGAGCCAAACATTTCCCCCGATAATACTATCATGACCTATCACCGTTTCGCCACCCAAAATGGTAGCGCCGGAGTAGATAACCACGTTGTCTTCAACGGTAGGATGCCGCTTACTGAATGCCATGCTTTTTGCGACACTTAGCGCGCCCAATGTTACGCCCTGGTACAGCTTTACATTTTTGCCGATGATGCAGCTTTCGCCGATTACGATGCCGGTGCCATGATCGATATAAAAATACTCGCCTATCTGTGCTGCCGGATGAATATCGATGCCTGTTTTTGAATGGGCATACTCGGTTAAGATGCGTGGCAGCAAAGGGATGTCATGTTTATATAAACTATGCGCAAGGCGGTAAAATGATATGGCGAAAAACCCGGGATAGGTGCGTATAACCTCAAACTCGCTGCAGGCGGCGGGGTCGCCGTTAAATATGGCCTGGATGTCGGTATTTAATAGCCGGTAAAGCTCCGGTATCTGATCAAAAAAAACGCTGGCAACCAACTCGTTATTGCAATCCTGGCAGGCTTTGGTAGCGTTCATGACAAGGCATAGTTCATTTTGCAGCCGTTTAAACTCGTCTTCCAGCTGTTTTACATGACTAAATACCTGTTTTGATTGCTCGGGAAATAACAGCCTGATGAGCTGCATTGCCCATGCAGTAATTTCCCTGTTAGAGGGTACTGCTTCTATTTCCTGCTGTTTTTCGAAAATATGGCCGTAAAATTGTTCGTTCATAAACTTTATCACAGTGGCTAAGCCATAAACCACGGGTTTAAAAAAAAGATTTATTAAATGATCAGCTACCCCTTATATTCAATTACAAGTTTATACAAAAGAATGTTTGCTGGATGTAAAATTGATGTGCCGATAATTGTAGATTTGTTTTATGAAACGGCGCTCATTTGTAAAAACATCTTTAGTAACCACAGCATTGGGATCGGTATTGCCGCATATAGGGATATCGGCCGAAAGCAATAAAAATGCCGACAGGCAATTTTATGAGCTCAGGGTTTATACGTTAGCGAACGGGGAGCAACAAAAACTTGTTGAAGAGTATTTAAAAGACGCGGCCATCCCGGCGCTTAACCAACTTGGCAGTAAAAATATCGGGGTATTTACAGAGCTTAAGCCCTCCGGCCAAACGAAGCTTTATGTTTTGATACCGTACAACTCGTGGGACGACTATATCACCATATGGAATAAACTGGCGGGCGATGCTGTATACCAGCAAAAAGGCCAGGCGTATTTAAACGCACCGGCAACAGCCCCGGCGTACCAGCGGATAGAAAGCTCGTTGCTTATGGCATTTGTGCATATGCCGAAAATGCACGTTCCGCCGCGAAAACCGCGCATATTTGAACTGCGGCGGTATGAGCATGCCAGCGAAGCGGCCGGAAAGAAAAAGCTGGAGATGTTTAATGATGCAGGTGAGATCGATATCTTTAAGCGCCTGGGATTTGATCCGGTATTTTTTGGTGAGACACTTATCGGCGGTTTGCGGCCGAACCTGACTTACATGGTTACTTTTGATGATATGGCGGCGCACGACAGTCATTGGAAAGCATTTGGCAATGACCCTGAATGGGCAAAATTAAAGGCAATACCCGACTATGCCGATGCAAAGCTTGTATCGCGGATTACGTCTATATTTTTAGTGCCTGCCGCGTTTTCCCAGATATAATTGTAAAAATTACCGTACAGTATTGTTTAGTGTGCCCATTACACTATCTTTACGTTAACCAATTATTAAATCTATGACTTCCAGACGTTCTTTTATTAAAACATCGGCCCTGCTTTCGGCCGGGATGTTGGCGGCCCCGCGCTTGTTTGCGTACGACAAAAAATATATCGGGCTGCAGCTATACACCGTTCGCGATGCGATGGATAAAGACCCCCGGGCAACCCTGGCAAGGGTGGCGCAAATCGGCTATAACTCCGTCGAGGGGGCTACCTATACAGGCAGCCAGAAATTTTACGGCATGGATGCCGTCACGTTTTCAAGGGTTCTGAAAGATAACGGCCTGATCATGCCCAGCAGCCATTACCGGCTTGGGGAAGATAAATTGAACGGACAGGACATGCATGGAACGCTTTTGCACGACTGGCAGCGGGCTGTTGACGATGCGGCGGCCGTAGGCGTTAAATATATGGTTTGCGCCTGGCTGTCGGAGAGCGAACGCGGTTACCTGAGCCATTACTTGCAAGTAGCCGATGAATTGAACCGGGCCGGGGAAATATGCAAGAAATCGGGCATACAGCTTTGCTATCATAACCACGATTTTGAATTTATTAAAGAAGATAACAAGTACCCTTACGAAGCCCTGCTTAACCACGCCGACCCTAACCTGGTAAAAATGGAAATGGATATTTACTGGATAACCAAGGCGGGACAGGATCCGGTATCGTTGTTTAACCGCTATCCCGGAAGGTTCCCGCTATGGCATGTAAAGGATATGGACAATACGCCTAAAAAGATGTTCACAGAAGTGGGCAACGGCATTATAAATTTCAAAGAGATATTTAAACATGCGAACAAGGCCGGGTTAAAGTACTTTTTTGTGGAGCAAGATTTTTGCCCCGGCGACCCATTTGACAGCATAACCAACAGCATAAACTATATCAAAAGCAACCTGGTATAAGATACCGATCGGTTAACCGCCGGCTTTCGGATGAAGGCCGGCTTTTTTATGCGCTTACCTTTCCCGCAGGCGTGCGGCGCTCCCTGAACCGGGTAAAAAAGCCAAGCGCAATCAAACAAAGCGCAAAGCCGAAAAGGCCGTTGAGGCGAAGGCCATGATCATTGCCCGGATCTTTTCCGTAAATAGTTAAAAAAGCAAACAGGCCAATACCCAGGGTTTGGCCCAGTTTTATAAACAGGAATTTGACCGCGAAAAACATCCCCTCGCGGTTCTCGCCCGACTCTTCCGTATCTTTTTGAGCGATTTCGGCTAAAATGGCATTAGGCAAAATACCCAGCGAGGCTAACGGGAACGAGGCCAGCAACACCAGCGCATAGGCCTGAATTTTTACGGAGAAAGGGAAATTGCCCAAAAAATATATCGCGATAAATATCAGGCTAAGCAAACCGAATGAAAACAGGACGATCGGCTTTTTACCGATCCGCTTTGACAGCGAGTTTACCAGCGGGTAAAATACCAGCGATACCAGCACCATTGCCAATATCAGCGGGCCGCCTAACGATTCGGGCAAACGGAGCAGCACCGTAACAAAAAACAATAGCCCGCTCGAGATAATGCTCAGCGCCATATAAAACGAAAAGTCGGAAATAAGGTAATATTTAAAATTCCGCTGGTTGAACGTATGGCGGATAGCGGGCAGCAAAGGCAGGTGCGATGGCTTTCCGTTGGAATATTTTTTTTCGTCGATAGCCAGCACAGGCACCAGCATGATAAGTCCGGACAACGCAGCGAGAAACCAGACTGTGATCTCCACGGCCATATTGCGGTTGCTTATCGAAAAAAAATGCTGCACCAGG
>Ga0134127_10000071_pt1 | contig 139219 bp, 118 predicted proteins | sample KB31753_FD_96459 | JGI IMG/M metagenome (GOLD analysis project Ga0134127, IMG submission 96459) | Terrestrial soil microbial communities with excess Nitrogen fertilizer from Kellogg Biological Station, Michigan, USA - KB3-175-3 | ecosystem: Environmental > Terrestrial > Soil > Unclassified ...
CAGGCAGTGACTGATCTCGTTGCCGCAGCCGCCGGTCCCCCCCCCGCCGCCCCCTCCCCCGCCGCCACCACCGCCTCCAGGAATCCCGCCGCCACCGCCACCAGGAACGCCGCCACCACCGCCGCCGCTGCCACCACCCGGTAATCCCTTCGCGAACGCCGCGGGAGCGTGTGAGCCAACGGACGAAGAGGGCGAGGTCGATGAATCGGCGCACGCAGCGAGCGTCGCAAGCAGCGTAGCCGTGGCGACGACGCGCAGCCGGCCGTTACCGGAAGTGAACGCGAGAAACACGATATGATCTCCAAGAACGGGTGAGTCGCGGGTAGGGTGACGCACGCCGCAATCGCATGTCGAGCGCCATTCCATCAGCATTCGAAGCGCGCGAGCTATGATGCGGCAGCGTCCCGATTTACGCGCTGCCTCACGCGAGCGCGGCAAATACGCGCGTACCGCGAATCACGACAACACTGTCTCGATTCAAAGCCGCGCGCGAAAAGTTCCTTACGACGCCGCCCGCCACGTAGCCGCACTCCGCGTCGTCCTGTACTTTGCGCGCCATGCATTTCCCGCCGACGCTCATCTGGGGCGTCTTCCTCCGACTCCTCGGCCTCGTCTATCTCCTCGCGTTCGCGTCGCTCTCCCTTGACGCCCCCGCGTCGATCGGCGCGCGCGGCGTGTTGCCAATCGCGCCGCTCCTGTCTCGCATCCGCCAGGATTTCCCGAGCTGGCGGCGCTTCGTCTGGTTTCCGACACTCCTCTGGCTCGGCGCCAGCGACCGGCGGCAACGTCTCCTCCTCGGCGCCGGTGTGCTGGCATCGCTCGCCGTGATGGCCGGCATCGAGTCGCGTGCCGCGCTCGTGGCGTGCTGGTTGGTGCTCTTGTCGTTCGACACCGCATACGACATGGCCTTTCCGTGGGAGTGCGCGCTCTTCGAAGCGGGCTTCCTCGCGCTGATGCTGCCCGCGCTCACACCGTTGCCGTCGTTAGAGATTGCACATGCGCCGCTTCCGGTCGTCGCGTGGGCGTGTCGCTTCCTCGTGGCGCGCATTCTCTTCGGCTTCGGCAAAACAAAATTCACTCGCGAGGCCTCGCGCGATCCGGTGTATCTCAAGAGCTACATGCTCGCGCAACCACTCCCGACGCCGGCCGGGTATTTCGCGTTCCACTTGCCGGCGTGGGTGCATCGCGCGGCGCTGGCGTACATGGCGCTGGGCGAGCTCGTGGCGCCCTTCCTCATCTTCGCGGGGCCACTGCCGCGATTGGCCGCCGCGGGGATCATCGCGAGCCTGATGGTGGGCATTCAGCTGACCGGCAATTACGGCTACTTCAACGTTCTCATAATCGTGCTCTGCGTGCCGCTGCTCGACGCGCACGCGTCGCTGTTCGATCGTCCGCTGCTCGATGTGCACCATCCGGCGGCAACGGGCGCGACGATCATCATCGCGTTCCTCGCCGTCGGTTGGGTGCTGTCACTCCTCGTCAACAACTGGGTCACGCGCAACTGGCTGAACTGGCCGGGCTGGCATGCCATTCCGTCGCGAGCGATCCGCTGGGTCGCGGCGTTCTATCGCGCGCTGTCGCCGTTCCGCGTCGTGCACGGCTACGGCATCTTTCCACCACGCATCGGGCCGCCGCTCCGCTGGCTGCCGGTGATCGAAGGCAGCGACGACGGCGAACAATGGGTGGTGCTCCGCACGCCCTACCAGCAGTGCGACGAATTGTCGCGGCCGAGGTTCTTCGCGCCACGCTTTCCGCGCATGGATCACGGCATCTTTTACGAGGGCGGCGGTCTCTCGCACAGCGGCTTCGTCGGACCGTTGATCTCGTCGGGTCATCGCTATCGATTCGATCGCGTGACGACGCTCGAGCGTCTGGCCACGCGACTGCTCGAGCCCAATTCGCCGGTCGCAACACGATTCGCCGAGCCGTCGCAATTGTCGGCGTTCGCCGGCGGCGCGCCTCGGTTCGTTCGCATTCGCGTTCGCAGCTTTACCGCGGCGGCGCCTGAAGATCGCGCGCGGGGACGTTGGTGGCAGTGCGAGGATGCGGGTGTGCTCGTTCCACCGATGAGCCTCGCGTCGCGTTCCGACACCTCGTATCCCACGCCGGAATTTTTCGCGTGGGACGAGATCTATTGGCGGCGCCGCGCGCCGGTGCTCGACGCGGCGCACGCGGGTATAGCGCCGGCGGATGACGGCGTCGACAAGTTCTGGAGCAATTTTTTTCCCGAGGTTCTGCCCGCGAGAGACGACTGGTCGTATCTCGCGACGACCGTGAAGCGGGTGCGCGCACGCTTCACCGCCGCCGAGCGCAACGCGCACGAGCGAACCTTCCGGTTGCTCATCGCCGCACTCGGCGCCCGGCTCGAGCCGCACTTTCTGGGAACGCGCGAACCACGATTGATCGTGCCCACGTGGTTCGACGTGGGGATGCTTGCGTCGGCGATCGTGGCGCACGGTCGCGACTCGTATGAAGAGGCCATGCGCGATCCCGCGTCGGTCGTTGTACGCGCGAACGACATGACGTTCGTGACTTTCGCGACGTTCGAGCAGGGAATGTTATTCGAGGGCATTTTCCGCTATGAGACGCTCGCCTGGCACGTTCGCGCCGCTCGCCGCAACAGGCGTGCATGGGGCGATGAGCCGTTGGCCGCGCCGACGGGCGGCGTACCTGGCAGCGTGTTGATGCTCACGCCTCTGGTCGAGCGGTTTCCGCTCGACGAGCCCGAGGCTGCGTACGCGCCGGTGAGGTTCGAGCAACGAGCGGATGGGGTGTGGGCGGAATACGCGGGGGAGATGAGTTTAGCGGCTTCGATAGTTTAGTTTTTCGCGCCAGACCCTTGGCGGCGGCCGGGTGAACGGCTTCTGTGGAAGCGTCGGCGATCGTCGACTGGTGCCGCGCTCTTCACTGAGAAGCGCTTTCACCCGGGCAACGTGTACGTCGGCTCCGTCGGCTCGCCGACGCTCGCGTCTCGCTCCCATCCTTCATTCTGTAGCACCGCCACCTCGATCACGACGGCATTGCCGACACCGTCGAGCTCCGGCATGCTCCTGAACTCCGACGGCCAGCACCGATGAACGATGTATCCGACAACGGGTTGACCAGCCTCGTTGTAAACCGTGATGCCGATTTCCTTCACGAAGCTGCCGGCCGGCGAGTCGCGCGTCGAATTGGAGTTCGAGTAATCCCACACCTTATTCAGCCACTGAATAAATGCCACGTCGTATGAAACGCCCCGTTCGAGCGTGACGGACGGTGCCGGCGCGTTTTTCTCGTCCGAAGAATTCGTCAGCCCGCTGACCCTGCTCACGCCGGCGACGGCACGGCCCTCGACGAACACGATGAACCGATAGTTCCGATAGGGAGCGAGGCGATCTGGAGTCATGCGCCGTATCGTAATGGGTCCGAGACGAGGCGCGTCAAACTCCCGTGAAGCCGGTTACTCGTCCCGGTTAGGCCGCCATGAGATGACGAGCCGCGCGCGCCGTGACTCCGAACGCGCCGCGTTGGACCTTGGTCCAAGGCTCTTGTCCAGCATCGGTTCCGGAACCTATTGTTTCCTCCCCGTCCAAGCGCCGCGAGCGCCGAGACGCGCGCCACACCGCTGCCGGTGCGCACTTCTCACTTCGACCGAGCGGTTGTTCCAGTACTAGTATTCAAGATGTCAAATGCATGTCCGACATCGCTGGAACAGCGCGGAGACGTTCCATGACATCCCCTTATCCAGTCTCGTCCCGCCCGTGGCGGCTCGGCATCGTCGATGACGACGACGCGGTCCTGCGCTCACTCTCGCGCATGCTCGTCGCCTGCGGATACGACGTCTCGACGTTCGAGTCCGCCGACGAGTTTCTCGCCGCGGTGAAGACCGACGTCCCCGACGCACTCCTCCTCGATCTCTGCATGCCGGGCACCGACGGGCTCTCGCTGATCGACCAACTGCACGATCGCGGCTACATGCTGCCGATGGTGTTTCTCTCGGGACACGCCGACGTGCCGACGTCCGTGCGCGCCATTCGCGCCGGCGCGGTCGATTTCCTCGAGAAGCCGTGCGACGAGGCCACGCTCCTCGCTTCACTCGAGCGGGCGCTCGACCTCGCGCGGAATCAGGCGAATGGAAGCGACCAGGTGGTGCAAACGCGCTGGCTGTCGCTCACGCCGCGCGAGCGGGAAGTCGTGCGCCACGTCGTGCAGGGTCAGCTCAACAAGCAGATCGCCGCCGCGCTCGGAACGACGGAGAAGACCGTCAAGGTGCATCGCGGGCGCGCCATGGCGAAGATGGCCGCCAAGTCGGTCGCCGAGCTGGTTCGCTTGGTCGACCGGCTCGATGGTCAGCCCGCGGAGCGATCGACCGCGCGCGCCTGGACATAACGGCGCACCACGCGTACGAGCGAGCGCGGATGCACCGGCTTCACGAGCATCTCGTCGCATCCTGCCGCCAGCGACATCTCGTGATCGGCGAGGCCTGACAACGCCGTCACGGCGATGATCGCGGGGCGCGGCGTCGTGTGGTCGGCGCGAATCGCCCGTGCGACTTCCCAGCCGGTGAGCTCGGGCATCACGATGTCGAGCATGATCGCGTCGGGCCGCTCGACTTGCGCGATGACGAGCGCCTCGCGCCCGGTGCGCGCCTCGACGACGCGAAAGCCCGCGTTCTCGAGGACGATGCGCGCGATGTAGCGGCTGTCGGCGTGATCGTCGGCCACGAGGATCAACGGCGCCTCGGGCGAAAGCGTCGCGATCTCGGTATCGATGCGATATGGGGCAAGCGGCATGGTGAGTTCCAGTGTCATGGACCAGTTCCGGTCGGCGTTGGGCACCAAGAAGCGGCGTCAGCCGGGCGGGGCCTAGTGGATCAAAGTCCTACAACATCGGTGAGCCGTTTCCGTCGGTCGACACGTGGCTCGTGTGCGTCGGCCGTCTCGTGGGCGCTTCGCGTCGGTCGGTCAGCCGGATGTGGCGCGGCAAGCGAAGCGTGAACACCGAGCCGCGCGCGACGTCGCTGGTCGCCGAGAGCTCGCCCTTCATCGCCGTGGCGAACTCGCGGCTGATGGTCAGGCCAAGGCCCGATCCGCCATAGGCATCGATCACGGGCGCGCCGACCTGCACGTAGGGCTCGAAGATCTTCTGCAGCTTTTCGCGTTCGATCCCGGGCCCCGTGTCCGTGACGTCGAAGCGCACGACGTCGCCTTCGGTGCAACAGCTCAGCGTCACTTTACCGGGCGGCTTCGTGAACTTGATCGCGTTGGCGGCGAGGTTCACGAGGATCTGTTTCAGCTTGTCCGCGTCGGCGCTCGCGAGCAACCCGGGCGCGTGTGGCTCGATGTGAACGGTGATGCCGTGCTGGGTCCCGAGCGGCTCGACCACGATCTGCACCGCGCGCAGGGCCTCGAGCGCGCTCACCGGCCCGATGTTGTACGCCACGCGGCCCGCCTCGAGGCGCGAGATGGTGATCACATCGTCGATGATGCGAACGAGGATGTGCTCACTCTCGGTGATACGCTCGAGCATGTGGCGCTGCTCCGGCGTGAGCGGATGCGACGTCTCGGCCCGCAACAGCTCGACGTAGCCCGTGATGGACTGGAGCGGTGTCCGCAGCTCATGGCTCATCTTCGCGAGAAATTGAATCTTCGCGTCGGTCGCCTGCGCCATGCGATCGCGCAGTCGCTCGGCACGTGTTTGTTCGGCCGCGTGCATGACGGCGACTCCGACGACGTCGGCGCAGAACCGCTCGAGCTCCATCATGCGCTGCCGCGACCGGACACGTTTCCGAAACAACAGTCCGAACGCGCCGAGCAAGCCGCCGTCGAGCCGGAAGAAGGGCAGCACGCCGATGGCGTTGAAGCCGAGCGAACGGGCCGCGTCGTTCAACGACTCGCCCTCGTCCCACGGGTGGCGCAGGCGAACGAACTGATGCTCGGCCAGTGCGCGGCCGAACGCGCCGACCCCCGGGCGCGGTGAGCCGAAGAGCTGGCACTTGGTGTCGTCGAGACCATGGCTGAGCACCGGGAAAAGCGCACCGACCGTGTCATCGTGTAGCATGAGAAAACCCATATCGGCTCGTGCAATGGCCAGCGCGAGCTCGAGGGCAGGCTTGAGCTCCGTCACGTCGATCGGCCAATCATGCTTCGTCGCAAGCATTCGGGCTGCCTCCTGTAGGGTGGCTGCGTGCATCCTACCGGAGAGCGCGAGTCGGCCAGCATTGCCCGATGGTCTATCGCAGGAGAGTCGTACGCTGTTCTACCAACGGCGGCTTCGAGTCCACCGGCGTGAACCCCGTGCCGATCGTGTTGGCGACGTTCGTTCCGTTCATCCCATTCGTCCCGTTCGTCGTGCGCGCGCGCTTGAGAACGCTCAGGATGATGTCGACGCTCGGAGGCCGAGTGCGCTCCGTACCGTCGAGCCGAATCATCGTCGTGGCTTCGTCCGCGAGCAGGCGATCCACCATGCGTACGAGCTCGGCCAGCGATCCAGCCGCGAGCTTGGACATGACGCGGCTGCGATGCACTTTCACGGTTTTTTCCGTCGTGCCGATGCGCGCCGCGACCATCTTGTTCGGCGAGCCGCACGCCACGAGGGCGCATACCTCCGCCTCGCGCCGCGTGAGTCGTCCCGCGCGCCGCCACAGGTCGATCAGCGCGCGATGTTCGTCGTCGGTGCGATGCGCGAGCTCGATCGCGCGAGTGACGGCGGCGAGCAGCGCCTCGGCCGTGAACGGCTTGGGAAGCAGGTCGGCCGCGTGCTGCTTCATCGCGCGCACGACGGTTTCGACGTCGCCCGTCGCCGTCATGAAGATGATCGGCGCGGTCACGCCGTGCGCGCGCATCTCCTGCGCCAACGTGATGCCATCGAGCTCCGGCATTCGAATGTCGGCGACGATGCATGCGGGCTCGATCTCCTCGGCGTCGTCGAGCGCGTCGGCGGGATTCTCGTACGTCTGTACGCGATAGCCGCTGGCGACGAGCAGTCGCGACAACGCGCGGCACACGCCGGCATCGTCGTCGATGACGACGATCAGCGACGGGTTCGATTCGAGTGTGAAGGACGAAGGAGACACCGGAGTAGGATCTAGTCGCCAGTATCGCTGGGGATCACGTCGAGGGGCCAGACGATGGTGGCCGTGACGCCGGCGAGCGGTGAGCCGCCGAGGGCGATCGATGTGCCGTGCGCATCGGTGACAGCGTGGGCCAACGCGAGCGCCCAGTCCGTGCCGGACGCGGACTGCCGCCACCCGCCAAAGTGCATGACGGTGAGCTCCACGCCGCGCGTGCCGGCCGTGCTCGCGGATACAGTGATCGGACCGTTGGGTCGATCGCCGGCCGTGGTGCACTCGATCGCGTTGATGAGCAGATTGAGCAGCGCCTGTCGAACGAGTGTTTCGTCGGCGCGGATCGGCGGCAGGTTCGGCGGCGCGACGACGTCGATGGCGATGTGACGCGCCGAGGCCTCGCTGGCGACCAGGCGCAGAACGTCGTGAACGAGCGGCACGAGATTGACGGACCCGAACGCCGGCTCGCGATGGCGCGCCAGATCCTCGAGCACCTGAAGAGCCGCGCGCATGCGGCCTTGTTCGGCGAGCGCGTCGCGCAATGCATCGACGATCTCGCCCGCGACGGCCGACGCGGCGACGCCGTCCGCCGCGATCAATCGCAGCGCGGCTGAGACATTCATCTCCATCGCCGTGAGCGGTTGCCGCAAATCGTGCGCGACGGCAGCGACGAGCTCACCGGCGACGATGAGTCGCGCGACGCGCTCGAGCTCCTGCTCGCCTTCCTCGGAGGTAAACGCATTCGGGCTTTGCACACTGGAGATCGTGCATCCGCACGAGTGGTCGCACGCATTGGCTCTTGGCCCAATGGTGGGTGTGCGCCGGCGCGGGCCATGATGACCAACGCGCCCGAATTCGGCGCTCCCACCACGGTCGAGGTCTCTGATGCGAGTCATCGAATACGGCCATGAGCGCAAGCGCTCGATCCCATTGACAGTCATCGACGGACGACCGGGCGCGGGAAAGAGCGCCGTCGTTCGCCATGCAATGCTGACCGCAAGCGGGCAGCGAGTCGTCGCCATCACGCGCGACTTGGGCGCGTTGCTCCCAGGCGCGTCCGACGTTCGCCGCGATGGACCGGTCGCCATGTGGCCGAACGGCTCGATGGCGATCGCGACGGACGATCCCACGGCAACGCTGGCGATGCTCGCGCGGCGCGAGGCGCCGCCCGATCACGTCATCGTCGAGGCGGCCGATTCCAATCCGCGCAAGCTGGGCGGGTACGGATACATGCCCGGCTATCGGCCCGACGGACTCGTCACCGTCGTCGACGCGAGCGCGGCGGCGAGCATCGACGGCGACCGCGCGGCGTCGGAGACCTGGACGACGAGTCTTCGCCTGGCGGATCTCGTCGTGCTCAACAAAACGGATCTGGCCGGAAAGGAAACGACGACGGGTGCGCAACGCATGATCGCGTCCTTCGCGCCGCAAGCGCGATTCGTCTGGGCCGCGGAAGGAAAAGTCGCGTTGCCGCTGCTGCTCGACGTCGCGGGAAGTACCGCGCTCGACGATCGCGCCGTCGTAGCCGAGTGGCATGCGGCGTACGTGCCGACGCGGAGTCGCGGAGGCCTGAGCCTGGTCGGCGAACATTGCCGCTGCTGGTACCTCCTTGGCGAACAGCCGGTCGACTCGAAGGAGTTTCGCCGCTGGGTCAACCGCATGCCGTCATTCGTGCTGCGGGCCGCCGGCGAAGTGTACCTGGAACAGGTCCCGGATTATCGCCATGAGTTTTCTCTAATTGGTATGCGGTGGCTGCTCAAACGCGGCGCGCCGTGGGGCCGCGATCTTCCGGCGACACGCGTGACGCTGGTCGGCATCGACGGCACACGCGGCGCCGCCGCGGAGTCGCCGCGGCGTACGCTGGTGCGCCGTCAGGCCGCCGTGCCCGGAGCAACCTTATGACGGCCCCCGCGATGAACGCGGCCGGGATCCGCGTGCTCATCGCGGAGGATCACGTCGATTCCGCGACGAGCATCGGCCGGCTGCTGCGCTTGTTCGGCTACGAGGTCGCGATTGCGACGAACGGTGAAGACGCCGTCCGCGTGGCCGGCTGGTTCGCGCCCGCCGCGGCGCTGATCGACCTGACGCTGCCGGTGCTCGACGGGTTCGGCGTCGCGAGAGCATTGCGCGAGAACGTCGCCACGCGCGACTGCCGTCTCGTCGCCATGACCGGCTGGACGGCGGACGAGTACGCCGCCCGCACGCGCGACGCCGGTTTTGATTCACATCTTGTAAAACCGATCGCGGTCGAGGCGCTGATCAACGCGCTGTCGCCGGCGGTGCCGTCGACGTCCGCCAATGGACCCGCACCCGCCCCGCGTTCGATCGCCGCGCAGCGCGCGCGTCGGACGAACCACGCCGAAGTTCGCTGACGTCCGCGCGCCTCGTTCGCTCTTGGGCCAATACAGCCGAATCGCGCGGACGGCGAGGTTGAGAGTGGCTTCCGCAGCAGGTGGAAAATGGGTAGAGGTTGGGGTGGGAGAATGGCCGCCATGCTCGTGGCGGCCGCATCATCACATGTTGCCGCGCAGACGACACAGGTGACACGGGCGGCGAAGTTCACCGAACTGCCGTGCACGGAGACGTACGGCAAGTTCGACGAGTCCACGCGAGCGATCGCGCGCTGTGGGACCGTCACGGTGCCGCAGGACCGCGCGGCACCAAACAACACGGCGTTGCAGGCGGTCGTATTGCCCGTCGTCGTGTACGCGTCGCCGACGGCGCACGGCACACCGCTCATCTTCCTGGCGGGCGGACCGGGCGAATCGGCGATCGACGCGGCGCAGCAGGCGTTGCTCGACACACCGCTGGGTCAAATGCTGCTCCGCGAACGACCGATCGTGGCGTTCGATCGCCGCGGCGTGACGACCGACAGTCATCGCGCCTCGCCCGATTTGAGCAGCGTCGAGTACCAGGCACGGTATCCGCGAAAGGAGGCGGTTGCCCCGCTGCGCGATACGGTCACGCGTCTCACCACGTTCCTCCGCAAGCGCGGCGTCGTCGCCAACAACTTCACGACGTTGGCGGCGATCGAGGACATCACTGACGTGATTCACGCGCTCGGCTACTCGCGCGTCGTGCTGCTCGGTGCGTCGTACGGAACGCGCGAGGCGCTGCACTTCGTGCGCCGACACCGCGACATGGTGGAGTCGATCGTGCTCGACGGCGTGGCGCCGCCGAACGCCGTGTCGCTCCTGGATTCGGCGACCATCGTCAACGCGGGGCGCGACGTGGTGTCACGACTCGTCGAAGACTGCAAGCAGGATGAATCTTGCGCCGCCGACTTCGCCGATTTGCCGAAGGCCGTCGCCTGGTTGGGCGCGGACACTCTTGGCGCGCTGCGGCGCACGGCGAACTTTCCGGACAACGGCGGCTGGCATACGCTTGGCGCGCGCGGCGCCGCGATACTCAGCGTGATTGGTATGGCGTCGACGTGGGAGGCGATCCGCGCGCAAGCGCCGGCCGTGCTCGTGGAGTTTGCCCGCTACGATACGCTGCGCTCGCCGCTCGCGGCGCGTGTGCTCGTCGCCGCGGCCGCGGATCCGACGCTCACCGGAGGTCATGGCGAGCGAGTTCCGCTCGTGCGGTACATCGCTTTCTGCGGCGACCGCCCGCAGGGCGAACCGTTCGTCGGCGATCGCACGGTCTGCGATGCGCTCGGCGTTCCCTTCTCGGGTCCCGAGGCGATTGCACGCGTCACGAGTGACGTGCCCGCGCTGCTCATCTCGTCGGGGTACGATGCGCAGACGCCGGTCCGCTTCGCCGATGATGCGGCGCGTTCGCTGGCGCACAGCTTTCAAGTGTTGTTTCCGATGGTCGGCCACGTGGCGATCGGCCGACCGATCGCGATGGCGTGCGCGGCGGTGGTGATCGAGTCGTTCCTGGGACAGCCCGATCGCGCGCCGGCGTCGACGTGCGTCTCGAGCATCCTCCCGGCGTTCGCGCCGAATCGGATCAGTAAGGAGCCGTGACGACGGAGGACGCGCACGATGGCGAGCAGAGGGCGGTCGCCCCGCTCGCCATCAAGCCGTCCTTGCGCAGGCGGTCGCGAATGTGGCGAATGACCGATGCGGTGAGGGCGCCGGCCGAGCTGGGATTCGTCGTCTCGCTGCGCGCGGCGAAGATCAGGCGGTCGTCGGCCAGTGAATAGATCTGCGTCTCGATCGTCACCACGCGATCGGCGACCACGTAGCCGGGATCGTACGGCGTCGCCCAGGCGTAATTCCAGTAGCCGCCAAACCCGTACGGCCGATCGTACCAGTACGTGCCGTCGACGTACGAGGGACGCACGCTGACGTCGGCGACGCGCATCATGATGGCGCCGTCGAAGCCGGCCGCGCGGAGCCGTGCCGCCGCTTCGTCGCGACCGATCGTGCTGTCGGCCGCCGGCATCACGGTGTACGACGGCACGACGTTGGCGAAGGACGCGGCGATCTTGTCTTCGACGGTGCGCCGCAGCGCTTCGTCGCGCGTCACGAAGACCGCGACGCCCCGACGGAAGCTCACTTGCGTGGCATGCGGGTCATGCCAGGTGGCGGCGAGCTCAGTCGAGTGGAAGCAGGCGGTGGACCCAAGCGCGGTCGCGGCGAGCGCGAGCGCGACGGCGGAAGTCGAACGCATACGCCATCCTCGATGATTAAAATTTGGATATTACAAAATGCGAATACCTGCTATGGCAGGCGGCCCATCGTCAGGGCGACGAAGAGCGTGTTTCCCTGCGTGGCCGAGTGCGACCCCGCTTCGACCAGATAGCGCAGCGTGACGGAGTTCGCATCGCTCAGGGCCGGGAAGGGGATCGTGATCTCGGGCCCCACGCCGAACATGCGATTCTTGCCGGCGAAGAGCGGCGACACGTTGAAGTTCTGGTCGTTCGTGAGCTTCCACATCGCGTAGTAGGCGACGCCCAGCTGGCCGAAGTGCCGGATGAGCGTATGGCCCGCGCCGCCCTCGACCGTGAGCACCTGTCCCGCGCGCTTGTCGGTGTCTTCGACGTGCGACTGCACCTGGTACGCGACCAACGCCGAGGCGCTGGATTGATGCGAGGAACCGAGGTAGACCGTGCTGCCGGCGGACATCTCGTACGACCACATGCCGAAGCCGGTGTTGTTGTTCGCGCCGTCGTGAAAGCGGCCGGTGGGCATGTAGACGCCGAAGCCGGCGACGACGTCCGCCGACGGAAACGTCCAGCCCAGCTTCATCGGCTGTATATAGATGTCGCTGAAACCCCAGCTGCGCACCGGCTTGGCGTCGGGCGTCGGGATCGTGAGGTCCGCCCACGGGATGATGATCGAGAAGCCGTACTGGCCGGCGGCCCACACGGCGGGCACGGTGAAGCCGAGTTGCAGCGAGAAGACGTTGACGGGCGGCTGCAGATGCGAGAACGCCGTTTCGTTGGCGGCGATCGTATTCTCGGGCTCGTAGCTCGAGTAGAGTGCGCTGGAATAGAATCCCGGTTTCGGCAGCGTACCGGACAGGATGCCGAAATCACCGCGGAACTGTGGAATGTTGGCTTGGGCGCGGGCGGCGCCGGCGGCCGCCAGGGTCGCGGCGACGAGACTCGCGCACCGGACCGCGCGTCGAACGTGAGGCATACGACACTCGAGGAATGGAGGCAATGAGAAATCTCTCAATAGAGATCTCTCATTGCCGTGTGACCGTGACGGGGCGCTACCGCTAGGCGCTACCGCTAGGCGCTACCGCTAGGCGCTACCGCTAGGCGCTACCGCTAGGCGCTACCGCTGGGCGCGGTTGACGAGCACCTTGACCAGGGCCCGGCGGTTCTGGGCGCGGCCTTCGGGCGTCTCGTTCGATGCCGCGGGATCGTCCTCGCCGAACCCGGTCGGATTCAACAGGCGGCGGAGCGGAATCCCCCGTTCCTTCACGAGATAGTGGACCACCGCTTCGGCGCGGCGTTCGCTCAACTCCAGGTTGCTCGAGGCGCGTCCGACGGCGTCGGCATAGCCCGTCACCTCGATCAGGTAGCCGTCCTGGGTCATCGCCTTCGCGGCGACCGCGTCGAGCGCCTGGCGGTCGTCGTCGGTCAGCGTCGAGCTCGCGGTCGCGAACGTCACCATCATACTGTCGCGCACGTCGTACTTGTCGATGTCGTCGAAGCGCACGCTGATCGCGGCGAGACTGTCGCGCGCCCGTGCCTCGAGCGCCGCGAGGCTGTCGGCGATGCGCGCCTTGGTGGCCTCGAGATTGCCGCCGACCTTGTCGATGCTGTCGGCATTGGCGCCGACGCGCATGCTGAGCGCCACCGTGCCTGCCGCGACCTGCTGGGCGACGCGCAGCGCGCTCGAGTGGAAGCTGATCTTGTCGGCCACGAGATTGCCGCGGTCGCCGCCGTTGCCCTTCACCTCGACGATGAGACCGGGCAGCAGGCTTGACACGTCGCGCGGCTGCTTTTCCGTCTTGAACAAACCCGACGGCGACGAGATGCGCGTGCCTTCCGTCAACGTGATCACGTCCACGTGACCGTCCTCGTCGCGAATCACCATATCGTCACCGCGGCGGCTGATGATCAGGCCCTTGACCTTCGCGCCCTGGCCTTCCGTGAAGTTGGCCGGTGCGGTCACCGTTGTTGCGGGCAACGGCTGCGGCGTCTGCGCGCTCAGGTGGGCCGCAAACGCGGCGAACAACACCACGAGCAGCACCGTAAACACGAACATCAGCGACGATCCGCGAAGCCGATCCCTTTTGTCCTCCGTCCACATAAGCTCACCTCGTCCTGCTGCGGGGATGCAGGCGCCGTCCGGCCGCCTGCGAGTTCATAGACAGAATGCCGTGAACGCCGGTTCCCGCGGCATTCGACCATGGTCCGATGGGGCTCGCGTCCGACGCCCGCGTACTCTGTCGCGAGCGGCCAAGCGCCGCTCTGCATCGAAGTGAGGCACCTCAGCAGTTCATCAGCAGTTCATCAACAGACGCAGTTCCTGGAGGACCGCATGATCGGGAAGGTTCACAACGTTCACGGACGGACATGGCGCGCGCTTGCACTCTGCGGCGCGCTGGTCGCACTTGGCGCGTGCGGCGACGATGACAACAACCTCGTCGTCGTCGGACCGGGCGGCACCCCGGACGGCGTCGTCACGACGCTCAAGGATTCCGCGTTTGACTTCACCGTCCTGCACACGTTCGCGATGCCGGACACCATCATGCATCTGGTGCCGGCGACCGGAACGCCGCTCGCCGTAACGGGGCAGTTCGATCGTGCCACGCTCGACAAGGTGCGCGCGTCGTTCCTGGCGCGCGGCTACACGCAGGTGACGCCGTCGTCCACCGTCATTCCGGATTTCATCGTCCTGGTCGGCGCGACCGCCACGACGAACTACAACGCGTGGGTCGGCTATCCGTTCTTCGCGGTGTGGGGATCGTCGCCCGTGTGGGTGTTCAATCCCTCGTTCGACAACTCGTGGACCATCGTGTATCCGTGGGCCGCGGTGGTCGGCGTGACGGCGTTCGATCGCGGCACGCTCCTCATCGATCTCATTCCGACGAAGACGGTGACGCCGGTGACGAAGTCGGTGCGGTCCGCGTGGTCCGGTGTGGCGACAGGAGAGCTCAACGGTTCGTTCGGCCAGGGCACGATCAACGCGGCGGTCGACGAGATGTTCCGGCAGTCGCCGTATCTCGTCTCCGGGCCGACGGTGAATCCGCTCAACCAGCGGTGACCGTTCGCGCAGCCTCGCGGCCGCCCGCTCGCTCTCGCTCCAGCTTCCCTCCAAGACAGCGACCGGTAGAGTGAGCGGCGTCCGCGAATCGCGACGGTATTCCAGTAGTTTTATAGGAGAACAATCATGGCATACAGGCGGATCTGGATGATCGCCGCCGGACTGACCGGCGCCGCGGCGCTGGGCGCCGCCGCGGTCACGGCGCGTGGCGATGCCGCGCGCACGCGCCATGCCGCGGGCACTCTCGCGCCGGGCGATTCCAGCCCGGTCGTCGACCCCGACGCGGTCGCGGCGCTCGACAAGATGGGCAACTACCTGCGCACGCTCAAGGCCGTGCAGATCAAAGCCGTCGTCACGGATGAAGAGGTCTCACTCGACGGCGAGAAGGTGCAGACGACGAACACCGTCGACCTGCTCGCGTCACGGCCGAATCGCATGCGCGTGGAGGTGGCGAGCGAACGTCAGCCGCGCGTGTTCTACTACGACGGCAAGACGTTCACGTTGTGGGCGCCGAAGCTCGACTTCTACGCGAAGACAGACGCGCCCGGCACCATCAACGAGCTGGCCGACCGGCTCTCGGACAAGTACAACATCGACCTGCCGCTCGTCGATCTCTTCCGCTGGGGCACGCCGGAGTCGGGATTCAAGGAGTTGACAGCGGCGACCGACATGGGACCCAGCTCCGTCGACGGCACGACGTGCGAGCAGTACGTGTTTCGGCAAGACGGTCTCGATTGGCAGCTCTGGATTCAGAGCGGCGACTATCCGCTGCCGCGCAAGCTCGTGTTGACGACGACCACGGACGACGCTCGGCCGCAGCATACGTCGGTGTGGACGTGGAATCTCGCGCCGTCGTTCAACGATCAGGAATTTGCCTTCACGCCGCCGGCCGGAGCCCACCGCATCGAGTTCCTCGATGCCGAGAAGCTTCGCGCGCTGGGGGCAACGGGAGGAGCGAAATGAGTTCACTCATTAAGAAACTATGGTGGGCAGCGTCGGTGGCGGCGGTGGTCGGGGTGGCGGTGTATGAGCCGGCGCTTGCCCAGCGGCGAGGTGGTGGCGGCGGCATGCGCGGTGGCGGCGGGATGCGCGGCGGCGGGATGCGCGGCGCATCGCGGCCGAGCGTGACGAGGTCCGGCGGCGGCATGTCGCGCCCGTCGGGCGGCATGTCGCGGCCGTCCGCCGGCAATCGTCCGAGCACGCCGAATATCGGCCGTCCGGGCGGAGTCGGTGGCGTCGGCGGAGTCGGCGGAGTCGGCGGCATCGGTGGCGCCGGAGGAGTCGGCGGTGTCAATCGACCGGGCGGTGTCGGTGGCGCCGGTGGGCGTGTCGGCTCCGCGGCCGGCGACATTGCGCGCGGCGGCAACAACATCGGCAACGGGAACGTGAAGCGCGGTGACATCAGCAACCGCCCGATCGACATCAGCGACGTCGACGTCAACAACAATTGGGGTTGGGGCGACGGCTATCACGGCTGCTGTTATCACCCGATCGCGGCCGGCGCGGCGGTCGTCGCCGGCGCGGCCATCACGGCGGCGGCGATCGGCTCGACCTGGTACGCGCTTCCGTCCGGCTGCGTGACCAGCGTCGTCAACGGCGTCACCTACAACAACTGCTCGGGAACGTGGTACGAACCGTACTTCGACGGTACGACGACGACGTATGTCGTCGTGAGTCCGCCGCAATAGCAATCCAGAGAGACGCGGGCAACGGGGCGACGCATCCCCCGTCAGGTCGACGGATCGATCGTTCGACACTGGCGGGGGATGCGTCTTGCCCTCAGAAGAGCAGCCCGACAACCTGCTTCAGGATCGTGGCCGCCGGCACCACGAGGAAGACGACCGGCAGGAAAGGAATCACGAGGCCGACCGCCAGCGACATCAGATCCCGGCGGCTCACCGGCACGACATGCACCTTGCGTGCATTTAAAGTGATTGAATAAAGATCCGTCATCGCGGAAAAATCCGTGACGCCGAATACCCGATCTTCGATGGGTCGACTCTCGTCGATCAGCCACTTCTGCTCGAACGCCGCCCCCATGCGGCGCGCGAACGAGCCGTACATCACGCTGCCGCGGCGGCCGGTCAGGACGAGCGCCGGCGTGAAGACCAGGAGCGGGGCAACGAAGAGCGCGATGATCACGACTACGTACCCGACGTCGAAATACGTTTGCGACATCGTCAACCGGCCCGCCTCGGCGATGACTTGCGCCGATCGCCCGGCCGCGATCGCGGAGAAGCCCAGTCCGACCGAAACAAACGCGCCGACCGACCGCCCGACGAACGCGATGCCGCCGTTCCCGTCGGGATGGGCCGCGACCAGATGAAGATCGCAGCGCGCGATGCGGCACAGGAGCATGCCCCACGCGGCGATGCGCCACATCCAATGAAACGCCAGCGCGAACAGCACCGGCAGGCTGACGAGGACGTGCCACCAGCCCGCCGGAGAAAACCCGAGCGCGGCTGAAGAGTTGACATGCCAATCGGCGAGACGCTCCATCGGGAAAGCCAATCCAACAGCAGCGCTCGCGATGTATGCAGCGATCACCGCAACGACCTTGCCGAATGTCGAGTCCATCGAGTATCGCGCGCGCGCGGCGGCGCGGTCGAACCGCTCGCGGTCGCCGACGATGCCGCTTCTCGAGAAAATGTCGATGATCCGCCACAACCGGGGCATGCACAGCTCGTTCGCGAGCACGAAGAGCGGCACGCACACGAGGCAGCGCACGGCGGCGGCAATCTGATCGCGCAGCAGCGCTGCTCCGGACGGCTCGCTGGGCGCGGCGATGCTCAGAATGACGATCGGGAGCCACGTCACGATCGCCGCCAGCACCGCGTACCGGGCCGCGCGACGTCTGCCGCGCGTCATGGAACAACCGCCGGTGTTACACGAATCGAACCAACGACGTACTCGCCGTCACCCCCGGACTTGCTCGGCGTGTTGGACTCGAACAGTAACACCGGCGGCATGGGCACACACTACGGCGCACGTGAGGCGCAGGTTATTGGACGTTCGTCCGATCAACGGTTCGCGTACGAAGCGGTATCGTCGGCGCCATGATTCAACGACTGGAACAGCCGGATTCGGCGCGCGTGCTGCGCGACGTCAGCGACGCCCTCCGCGATGCGCTTGTCCCCGAACGTATCGCCGAGCGAGCGGTGCATCAGCTCGAGCGCGGTGTGAGCGAGGGGCTTCGCGACGTGCTGCGCGCGCGGCTGGCGCGCGATCTCCGCGATGCGTTGCGCGACGCCGGGGGGCACGGCGCCAATGCCATCGTCGCGATGAACCTGCTGAACGTGCGTCTGAGCGATGCGATCGAGGATCGCGCACGCGACGTCCTCGGCGAGGGCGTTCCGCTGATTCTGCGCGAGCGGCTGCCCAATGCGCTTCACGCGGCGATCAACGTCGCCGGGCTCCCGAAACCGCTTGACGCAGACGCGATCGACGAGTTGGCCGAACGATTGTATGGCGCCGCCGAGAAAGCGGTGCGCCAGCGGCTGCGCGATGGGCTGCGGCATGTCATTCGCAGTCGCGTTGCCCAAGTCGCGCGTGAGCGGCTCGATGAGGATTTTCAGCTGAAAGCGTCCGAGCATGCGGCGGCAAGTGACGAAGCGGGCGAGCGAACCGCGGCGTTGCTCGGCGAAGCGGTGGAGCAGGCGCTGCACGATCGCGTGCTACGCGGCGTGATGGAGCGCTTTCGCTGCATCGTCGCCAACAGCTTGCACGAGGCGACAGGCGAGCGAAACGGCGATCGGTTGGCTGAATCGTTCCGACGCGCGGTGGAGAACGGCGACGCCGCGCAACCACGTGCGACGGCGCACGGCCGGCTCGGCGTCGCGGCCACGTTGGATCGCCTGGCGCAGACGATCGAGCGGCCGATCGCGGACGCGGTGCGAGAGCAGTTGATGGATGGCTTGCGCGAACGCATCGAGACGACGGTGCGGACCAACCTCGAGGACGTGTTGAGAGAGCGACTGAGCGGCGCCATTCGGGGCGCGATCGCGCATCAGGCGGCGCGCGACGTCATCGATGTCGAGCGGCTCGCCGACAGCATCCACTACGAGTTGGCCGAGATCGTGCGCGCGCGCATTTGCGATGGCATTCGCGCACGGACCGCCGAGGCGGTGCGCACACGACTCGCCGAAGCCATCAAGATGGGCGTCTCTCGGTCGCCCATCGCTTGACGGCCGCGGAGTGAATGGAGCGCCGTCTCAGTAATTCAACCGAAGAGTCAACCCAAGCGCGTTGACGTTGTGCGGCTCACCACGCGAATTGCTTTGTCGCGCCACGTACACGTCCGACGATATCGGGCCACGAACACGCAGCTCGGTGCCGACTCGACCGCCAAGCCGCGCGATCGTGTTGTAGCGAGAGTCGTAATACGCTTCCACGGTGCCGTACGGCGCCCACCACGGCCCCTTGGGCGCGAGCGACCAGCGCTGTACGTGAATGCGTTCGCGCAGGCGATACGAATATGCTCCATTCACGTATCGCAGCTCGATGCGGCTGCGGCTGACGAAGCGCGCGAACGGCGGCGAGTACGCGGCGAACGTCGCCTCGCCGACGACGCGCGACTCGCGGTAGCTCGCGTCGCGCGTGCTGAAGGTGTATCGGAATCCGCCGCGAAAATATCCGTCAGGCAGTCGCAGGTAATCCTGATACAGGCCGACAGTCGCTTCGCGTTTCGGGCCCTCTTGCTCCGTCGATGCGGACAGCTCGAGCATCGTACGCTGATGCACCGCGGGCTGCCAATAGACGTCAACTTCCGGCCAGAGCTCCGACGTCGACGTTTGTGCGCGGACCGCCGGCGTCATCCCGGCGGCCAACGCGAGCACGCCGGTGAGCAGCGCGGTCCGAGCGACGATCAAAGCAGAATGTCCACGCCGAGTGAGAAGATCGTCCCCGTCTGGCCGGCGAGGTAATAGCCGAAGAACGAGCTTGCCGGCGACTTGTTGATGTGCAGCACATGCGCATTCACGCGCCAGCTTCGCGTGCCCGACGGGTAGTAATTGAGACCGCCGCCCAGCTCCCACGGATGCCGCTTGAACTGGTCGAACACATATCCGCTGGTCGTGTACGCGGCCAGCGATTTCGGCAGCACCATGTACGACGCCTCGGCCATGAAGCCGTGGTCGTAGATCGATTTGAGAGGGAGCGGACCCGTCGCGATAAAATGGTCGAGTGTCCGGAAGTAGTACTCGCTCTGAAACGAGAAGCCGTGGAACTTCACGCCGGCGTCGAGCGCCAGCTCGTGGTAGTCGAGCGTCTGCACGGTGACGTCGTCGGCGAGTGCTCCTTCCTCGAATGGATTGACGCCGTCCGAGAGCTTGATCTGCGTTGCGTTGGGGGGCGATCCGAGCGGGGCGTAGCGGCTCTCTCGCGATTGGCACGCCGAGATGCCGAATTGAGTCGCGAAACGCGTATGGTTTTCAAAATCACCGAAGCCGTTGCGCGGACCGAACTCGCCTGTGGTCGGCTGCCAGCGGAGACTGCCACTGTACGCCATGTCGCGCGTGTCGTTCGACTGCGTCACGCCGAGCTGGCTGAGGTTGTTGTTGACGGAGAGCGAGTAGGTGAGCCGCGGCACGATCTCGCCGGTGATGAATGCGCCCGAAGAGAATCCGCCGCGAAAGAACTCCTCCGACATCTGCCGATCGGACCCCGCCCAGTACGGCCACGACCCCTGCATCGATCGCGCGGTCAACGTGGGAAGAATGCCGACACCGATGATGAATGCCTTCGATGCCAGATACTGTACGTTGCCAAAGATCAACGTCTGTTGCGTGGCGCCGAGCGACCAGCTCGTGATGTTGTAACGAAATTTCGGGTCCCAGAAAAAGCCGGTCAGCCAGATCATCGTGCGATGCCAGTTGATGTCGTTGCGTGGATCGACGTCGCGTACGCGACCGAGATGATCGGTGAACGTTTGCCCCGCGGGCATCTGGTTCAGGTATCGGAACAGTCCGTACATCGAGATGTTGAGCGTTCCGCGCGGCGTCTTGACGATGTCGAAGCCGGTGGCCGGCGTGAATTCGCCCGCCGTGGTATTCGGAAAGCGCAGCGACGAGTCGGCCGTCTGCGGGCGTGGGTCGGCATCCTGGGCGCGTGCGGCGGTCGCGGACAGCGCGACACACGCCGCGGCGCAAGCGGTACGACGCGCCGCAGCGCGCAGTGTTCGGACACCAGGCATCGCGAGCTCCAAAGGAGTTAACTGCGTGGAGAAGGTGATCGAGCTCGCATGATTCGTCGGCGTCGGACTTCGGGCCATCCGACTTTCGACCAATACCGCGATTCGCGCGCTCGGCGAGAACTTGGGCGCCGTGTTACTGAACCGTCCGTCTTTCGCCTCGGGCCTGTCCATGCGCTCAGTCGCCGCGTGCGCGTCATTCATGGCAGTCGTGTGCACCGTGCATTCCGCCGGCGCGCAAGCCGCCGCGAACCGTGTCACGTTGAACGACACGCACTTTCACCTGACGAACTACGTCCAGCGTGGTCCGACGCTTCAGCAATTTCTAAAGCTGATGGGCGACACCATCGGGCGGGTGGCGGTGTTCGGCATTCCGCTGCAGCAGGAGTGGATGCACTCGGTCACCGGAGACGACGCACCGACGTACTACCTGCACTCGGACGCACCGCTCTACTACTACTCGTTCGTCGACGCGGTGATCGCATCGGAGTATCTGTCGTTGAGCGCGGCCGATCGCGCGCGGTTCGACCCGATGATCACCGGCTTCAATCCCGGCGACATGTACGGCGTCGATCACATTCGCCGCGTGCTGCGAATGTATCCCGGGGTGTTCTCGGGCATCGGCGAGTTCACGATCCACAAGGAATTCGTTGGGGAGAAGACGCGCCCAGGCCCGGCGAGCCTGATGGATCCGGCGCTCGACAGCATTCTGTCATTCGCGGGTGAGGCCGGCCTCATCGCGCTCGTGCACAACGACATGGACGTGCCGTTTCCCGCGGATACCGCGAAGCCGGCGTATCTCGAGGAGATGAAGGCCGTGGTGCGCCGGCACCCGAACACCACGATCATCTGGGCGCACACGGGCGTGGGTCGCATCGTGCGGCCCGTCAGGAATCACGCCCTGGTGTTGGCCGCGATGCTGTCGGATCCGGCGTTCGAACATCTCTACTTCGACATCTCCTGGGACGTCGTGGCGAAGTATCTCGTCGCGTCCCCTGAAACGATTCGCATCGCGGCGGATCTCATCAATCGTTACCCCGATCGATTTCTCTTCGGCACCGACGCCGTCGCACCCACCGACGCGGCGTCCTACCTCACCACCGACACCCTGTATGGCCCACTGTGGGCGGCGCTGACCCCGGACGCTCGCGCCAAGGTCCGCGTCGGCAACTACGAGCGGCTGTTCGACGCGGCCCGGCGCTCCGTCCGCGCATGGGAAGCCGCGCATCCGTAATGAGGATAGTGATATGAGGAAACAGGAAAGGCGGCGGCTCGTCGTGAGTCGGCTGGCACGGACCGCGATCGTGGCGGGCGCGGTCGTGGCGCAGCTCGCGCTCGCGGCCCACTACGCCGGCTCCCAGACGCCGCCGGACTCGACGCCCAAGGTCACGCTCTACGGCTTCGGCCAGGCCGACTACATCGCCGACTTCAAGCGCAACGACCCGAACTGGTTCGACGTCAACCGGCCGTCCAGGCTGCCGTCCGGTCCGGACGACCTCGGAAGAAACGGCCACTCGTACCTGAGCGCCCGGCAAAGCCGGTTCGGCGCGAAGGCGACCATTCCAACGCGACGCGGCGACGTATTCGTAAACTTTGATTTCGACATGTTCGGGGTCGGCCGCGATGCCGGCCAGACGACCATCCGCCTGCGGCACGCCTACGGCGAGTGGCACGGCATCGGCGGCGGCCAGCTCGAGAGCGCGTTCATGGACCTCGACGTCTTCCCGAACATTCTCGACTACTGGGGGCCGAACGGCATGCTGTTCTTCCGGAACGTGCAGGTGTACTGGAAGCCGATCGACAACGACAAGATGCATCTCCGCATCGCCCTCGAGAATCCGGGCGCGAGCGCCGACGCCGGCAATTTCGCGAATCGCATCGAGCTGCAGAACGTCACACCCCGCTACCCGCTCCCCGATCTCTCGGCGGGCTTCAAGTACGGCGCCAACTGGGGCTACGTCCGCGTTGCCGGCATGCTGCGCGACATTCGTTGGGATCAGGTGCCTGTCGATACGTTCGACCTGAGCGGCCGGGTGACCGGCTGGGGCACCAATCTCAGCTCCAACATCAAGTTCCTGGGCCAGGACGTGATTCGCCTGCAGTTCACGTACGGCGCGGGCATTCAGAACTATTTCAACGACGCACCGTCGGACGTCGGTGCCAAGTTCAATACCGGCAATCTCCGCACGCCGCTCACCGGCGAAGCGCTGCCGATCTTCGGCGCCTCCACGTTCATCGATCACAACTGGAATCCGCGCGTGAGCACCTCGCTCGGGTGGTCGATGGTGAACATCGACAACAGCAACGCGCAGGCGGTGACCGCGTATCACAACGGTCAGTACGCCATCGTGAATCTGCTGTGGACCCCCGTCACCGGCGTCATGATGGGCGGCGAATACCAGTACGGCTGGCGCAAGAACGTCGCGGACGGATGGACGTTCGCCGATCACCGGTTGCAGTTCTCGTTCAAGTACAGTTTCTCGCAGGACCTCGGAGGCAAATGATGAGCAGCATTCGAAACAGCCGCGTGTCGCGCCTGGTGCGCCGCGTCGCCGTCGCCTCGATTCTCACCGGCTTGGGCGGTGTCGTCGTCGCGCCGCCCACGGCCGCGATCGCGCAAAGTACGCGGACGGTCGCGCAACAAGGGACGACGCCGAGCGCAGCGGACATTCAACGCGCGCTCAACGCCGCATACGAGAAGTACAAGACACTGCAGGAAGGAAAGAACGCCGACTATATCCCGGCGCTCGCGAAGGTCGATCCGAACCTGTTCGGCATTGCACTCGTCACGGCCGACGGGCAGGCGTACACCGTTGGCGATCTCAAGACCGAAGTCTCCATTCAGTCGATCTCGAAGGTGTTTACGCTGGCGCGCGTTCTCCAGGATTCGGGCGAAGCCGCGATCGTCAAGAACATCGGGGTCGATGCCACCGGTCAGCCGTTCAATTCGATCGTCGCGATCGAGCAGAAGAAGGGCTTCGAGCAGAACCCGTTCGTGAATCCTGGCGCGATCACCGCCACGAGCATGGTTGGCGGCGCCAACGCGAGCGAGATCTGGAGCCGTATCGCCGACACGTACAACGGTTTCGCCGGGCGGAATCTCCGCGTGCTCGAGGATGTGTACCAGTCTGAGGCCGCAACGAACCAGCGCAATCGCGCGATCGGCGCGTTGATGCTCGCGTACGGCCACATCTCGGCGAATGCCGATCAGGCGACCGACATCTATACGCGTCAGTGCTCGGTCGGCGTGAACGCGCGGGATCTGGCGATCATGGCCGCGACGATCGCGAACAACGGCGTCAATCCGCTCACGAAGATGCGCGTTCTGGACACGCAACACATTCCCGGTCTGCTCGCCGTCATGGCGACGGCCGGTCTGTACGACGACTCCGGCCAGTGGCTCTTCAAGACCGGCTTGCCGGCGAAGAGCGGCGTCGGCGGCGGATTGATCGCGGTCTCACCAGGCAACTGGGGCATCGCGGTGATCTCACCGCCGCTCGATGAGGCGGGGAACAGCGTTCGGGCCCAGCGCGCGATCGCCGACATCTCGGCGGCGCTCGGCGGGAATCCGTACGCGGTGTCGAGGACTGGGGTGGCCGCTGGGCAGCTGGGGCCACCGAAGTGACCACGCGGACGAACGTCCGACGAACGTGGACAGGCACGGAGACGGCGTGAACTGCGGTTGACTGCTGTTGAGTATTTCTTAAGAACACCTTCGGGATGCTTCGCGAATCGGAGGCATCCCGAGGGTGTTCTAAAAAAAGAGTCCCTGAACTTCAAACGCCATTCATCCGCCGTCTCCGTGCCTGTCCGTGAACGTCCGGATGTTGTCCGTGCCAAAAATGACCACGGACAAACGGCGGACAACAGCGGACAGGCACGGAGACGGCGTGAGCCACAGTCAACGGCTATCCAAGAACTATAATAACACCCTCGGGATGCCTCGCGAATCGGAGCATCCTGAAGGTGTTCCAAGAAACGCCCATCGACATCCGTTCACTGCGGTTGACGCCGTCTCCGTGCCGATCCGTGAGCTCAGAAGTGTTCCGTGGTCTGCTCGCTCCGCCCGGTCAGTGGTCAGTGCTCGGACATTCCAATGCTGAACGTCACGAACCCAAACCGCCGCGAACCGCCTCCCAGATAGCTGCCGGCGGCGGTGGCGCCGGTGTACCGCGCGCTGAACACGAGGTCGACGTCGTCGAAGATGGGCGTCGTGACGCCGATGTCCGGAGCGAGAACGAAATGCATGCCATTCCGCGCGAACGACGAATTCACTCCAAGCTGATAGTTCTGCTGCACGTATTCACCGCCGGCGCCAAGGCCAAGCCAACCGCCGCGTCCAAGCAGATGGTGCGGATTCCAGCGGCCGGTGCCCATCACCGTCACGACCAACAACTCGCGATTCTGAAAACCCGTCGCCGCTCCGGAGGGAAAGGTCGTCGTTCCATGCGTCGCATCGAAAAAGTCGTTGACGGTGATCGCCGCGCCGGCCGCCGTATATGGGCGCACGAGCCACTGACCTTCCCACCCGGCGCCGAACCAACTCACGTTCGGCACGAACCGGTGCGTGTCACCGACCGGAAAGGCGATCGCGTACGTGCCGATGCTCGTGAATGACGGACCCTCGGACGATGTCTGGGGATTCTGCGCCGCGGCGCGAGACCCGAGAATCGCGGAAACCGCGGCAGCTATCGCCGGCGCACGCCAGGATGGTTTCATATCACGGAACCCTCAAGTACGGAGATTGTTGAAAGGCCTGGTCGACGCCCCGCACCACGCGGTCCGCGGTGCCGTTGGTCGAGGTGACGATGCCGTCGAGCGTCGCCGCCCAGAGCAGCGGAATGCTCTTCGAGTCGGTGCGTTGCTCGCGCAGGTCGAGCATTGTGATCAGCACCGTCCCCGCCTGGTACGCATAGGGAAGGGCGGCGCCCGGAACGCCCCACACCCACGAGGCGTCGACGGTGGGGCCCCAATACGGCAAGTACCCCCACGCGCCGAACCAGTCGAAGTACGCGACCCCCGTTTCGGTGCGCTGCGACGCGGCGACGAGCACCACCACGTCCGGCCGAGCCCCGGAGTCGTTCGAGACGTCACGCCAGCCGAGCGATACGAAGTGGCGGCGAACGTCGGCGATGACCTGGTGGTCGAACGAATGGTCGATCGCCGTGGAGTTCACCGGCACGTCGACGATCGTGTCCGGCACGGCGAACGTGCGCGCGCTCCCGAGCGCCTGGCCGCTGTCCACGAGCGTGAGCACGACGCCGCCGAGATCCGTGGCCAGCGGGTTGGTCGGCTCGCACGCGGTCGCACCGACTGCGGCCGCCAAGGTTGCCGCGCACGCAATGCACCGCGCGTGGTATAAGCTCCGTAAGCCGCATGAGTTGGCTGGCATGGATCCGCCGAGTTGAGCACACTCGAACGATCTCCATCTGTGTGCCGTATCGAGCAGTAGACGTTGGACGCATGACTAAGACGCGAGCCCGTGGGCGGCCGGAGTCTAGCGATTGTCCGCTCGCGGTTTACACTCAGGTATGCAGCACGATGCCGAAGGCCCCCACGACCTCCGGCGGCCGACTGAGTACGATTCGCCTCAGTCGCGCTCTCGCCGCGTGCAGCGATGGAGCCGCGACTGTTGATCGCGTCGATTCTCGTCGTCGTGCTGGTCCAGGCCCTCGTCATCACCGGCTTGGCTCGCCAGCGCTGGCTCCGCCGACACACCGAGCGTTCAACCGAAGTTCTGCTGGCCGAGCTTCGCGCCAGCTCCGAGCGCATTCATCACCTCGCCGCTCGACTGATCACGGCGCAGGAGACGGAGCGCGCCCGCATTGGCCGCGAACTCCACGACGACATCAATCAGAAGATCGCCGCACTCGCCATCGGCCTGACTCACGTGTGGAACCGAATGCCGCGGGAGTCGCCTGAGCTCGTGCACGAAATCGCGGCGCTCCAGGACCGGGCGGCGAGCCTCGCCCTCGACGTGCGGCAACTGTCCCACCAGTTGCACTCCGGTGTGCTCCAGCACGCCGGACTCGGGGCCGCCATTCGGTCGTTGTGCGGAGATGCCCGACGGAATTACAACCTCGTCATCGAGCTCGAGACGGAAGGCAACTTCGAGTCACTGCCCGGCGACGTTGCGCTCTGCATCTATAGAGTGGCCCAGGAATGCCTGAGGAACACTGCGCGGCACGCACGTGCGACCGAGGTGAACGTCTCCATCGCCCGGCGAGGACCGGCCGTGGAGATGTCGATCGCCGACAATGGCATCGGATTCGACACGAGCACCATCGGGGCCGGCGACGGGCTGGGGCTGCTCAGTCTCGATGAGCGCGTTCGCTTCTTGCGGGGTACCTTTCACGTGGCGTCGCAGCCAAGGGGCGGAACACGGATTGAGGTCAGCGTTCCGTCGTCTCAGCCCAGTTTAACCCCTCCGTTCCCGGCTAATGGCGCGACCGACCGTTCTCCTGGCTGACGATCACCCCATCGTCACCGAAGGTCTGGCGAGCATCCTCAAAGACGACTTTGACGTCCTGGCGGTTGTCGCCGACGGCATGGATCTTCTCGCCGCCGCGCGAACGCTTCGGCCGGATATCATCGTCACCGACCTCAGTATGCCGCGCCTGAGCGGGCTCGAGGCCGCGCGCCAGCTGCGCGCCGAACACATCCCAAGCCAGATCATCGTACTCACGATGCACGATGATCCCGAGATTGCCGCCGAAGCGTTTCGCGCCGGCGTCGCGGGCTACCTACTCAAGAGCTCGGCCGGCGCCGAGTTGATTCTGGCGATTCAACAAATTGTAAAAGGCCAATCATATGTAAGCCCGCTGCTCAGCCGCGACGTGATGACCGAGCTCGCGGCCCCGCGCCGGCGCTCCGACGAGACGCGTTCGCGCGGAGTGACACCGCGGCAGCGCGACGTGTTGCGCCTCATCGCACGCGGCAAGCGCATGAAGGAGATCGCCGTGACGCTCGGCGTCTCCGTTCGCACCGTCGAATCGCACAAGTACGAGATGATGGAGTCCCTCGGCGTTTCCTCGACCGCGGAGCTCATCCAATACGCGTTTCGTACCGGACTCGCGGCGGACACGACACCGGCAAAGCCCGCGATCGACCGCCATCAGTAGTTTTACGGGGAGTTGGACTCCGGTAAGATTCGGTGACGCCGAATCGTACGGTCGCGTATCGTGGCGAATGCGAAGTCATCAGCATCAGCACCAGCATCTCGCCGAACGTCCCCGGAGTCCGGAGTCGCGTGGGTTCTCTCCGCCGCGTACGCCGACGTCGACCTTCGTTCCCGCGACGTATCGATCCCCGGTCGGCGCCCTGCCGATCGCCGATCTGCTCGCGACGATCGCGCACGAGCTCCGAAATCCGCTGACGGTGGTTCGCGGCGAAACCGCCGTCATCCGTCGTCACCGCGACGACCCGAACGACGTCACCGAAGCCTGCGCGGTCATCGATCGGCAGGTGAATCAGATCGCTGTGTTTCTGCGCGATCTCGCGACGTTCGTGGCGCCGCCGCTCGAGCTCCACGATGTGTGGGAAGTCATCGACGCGAGCGACCTGCTGGCGTCCGCGCTGCAAGCGCTCGCCAAGTTCGCCGACACCCGCGCGACCACCTTCACCGTCGAGCCCGTGCGCGACCAGGTACTCGTCGTCGGGAATACGACGGCGCTCACGAGCGCACTTACGAGTATTCTAACGACCGCCGTCAAGTTCAGCGGCACCCACGGCACGGTGGCGGCACGCGTCGTCGCCGACGAGCATTGGGTCGAGCTCCGCGTACGTTTCGACGATAACGAGATGACGCACGACCAGCGCGGAACAGCCTTCGAGCCGTTCGTTCGCGCGCGGCGCGACGGTGTGGATTGGGCGGGCGTGAGCATGGCGCTCGCGCGGCGCACCGTCGAAGCGCACGGCGGCGCCGCCATCATGCACGGCGGCGATACGTCGACCGTCGCCGAATTCAGCGTCTGCCTGCCGCGCTACAGAGGATAGTCTTTGGGCCAATAGGCGACGCGTGCCGCGCGGGGCAACTCTTCCGCATGCTACTCGGCCGATCTCTCCTCATCCTCGCGGCGGTCTCCAGCGTCGCGCTCGCGCAAGATCCGACGCCCGGGACCGATTTACCCACGGACGCCAAGGCAATGTCGCCGACCAAGATGAACGGCGTCTTGTTCATTCCGGTGCTCGGCGCCGGTCCGACGTTCGGGCTCGGCGGCGGTGGAGCGGCGGCGATGGTGTTCCGCATGGACTCGGGCTCGCCGCGCTCGGCGATCGGTGTCGGCGGATTGCTCGCCGAGCGCTCGAGTTGGATGGTGAGTCTCGGCGGCCGCGCGTATTTTCAGCGCGGCGATTGGAACACCTCGTTTGGCATCGCGCAGTACAACGTCGACTACCGGTTTTTTGGCATCGGCAACGACGCGGGCAACCGCGATCATTCGGTGATTCTGCGGCAGGACGGCAACGCCGACGTCATCGAAGGGCTACATCGCGTTGTCGGTCCGCTCTTCGCGGGTCTTCGCTATCGCATCGACGGCGTGGATGCCAGTCTCGCTCCGTCGGATCGCCTGGGTCCATTCAACGCGCTGATGCCCGGCGATTCCACGGTCTGGACGTCCGCTCTCGGCGCGGCGAGCTCGTGGGACACGCGCGACGACGATGTCTCGCCGCGTAGCGGCACATTCGCTCAAGGCGCCCTGATGTACGCGCGCACGTGGCTCGGCGGCGATCGCGCGTTCAATTCGTACGACGTGTGGATCAACCATTACATTCCCGTCAAGAAGCACGACGTGCTCGCGGTTCGGGCCACCGCGTGCGGCGCCGGCGACGCGGCACCGCTCTGGCAACTCTGTCTGTTCGGTGCTCAAAACGACTTGCGTGGCTACGTTGCCGGGCGGTATCGCGATCACGCGATGTTCGCCGTTCAGGCGGAGTATCGCGCGCGATTGATCGGCCGCTGGGGCGGCACCGTATTCGGCGGCACGGGTGAAGTCGCGCCGTCGATCGGAGACGTTGCGGCAGATCATCTGCTCGTGTCAGGCGGCCTCGGACTGCGGTATCTCCTTTCGCAAACACATCGGCTGAACGTCGGAACCGACTATGCGTTCGCGAACAGGACGTCGGGCGCGTTCTACTTCCGATTTGGCGAAGCGTTCTGATCGTGACGAGACGGCGCAGGGCACTACGCCGGCGTCGCACGAGAGCGCAGTGTGTACCGGCCGGTTTTCTTGCCGCCGATCTTTTCGATGATCCCCGCGTCGAGCAGCGGCCGAAGCTGATCCATCGCGCCCTGCTTGGATAGCTCGAGCGCCGCCCAGATCTCGGACGGCGCCATGCTGCCGTGGTCGCGCAGGAGCTCGAGCAGCCGCTCCTGCTTTGGCCGAAGCACCAGGCGCGCCGGTCCCGCCGCGTTGAGCGCCTGCACGCGCAGCCACACGCGCTCGAGCGTGTGCCGGCGCCCCTCGGCCGAATACTCGAGCCACGTCGTGAGGTCGTCGCCTTCGCGGCGGACGGCTTCGAGCGCGGCGTAGTAGCCGGGCCGATTCTCCCAGTAATACTCGTCGACCGAGAAGATGTGATGTGTGTCGAATCCGCGGCGATACAGCTCCCAGAGCGCGAGCGCGCGGCCCGTGCGTCCGTTGCCGTCGGCGAACGGATGGATCGCCTCGAACTGATAGTGCAGGATGGCGGAGCTGAGCACCGGCGACAGGTTTCTGGATGTGATATTCCACCATTCTAAAAGCTCGAACATGAGGCCGGACACCGCCTTGGGCGCGGGCGGCGTGAAGCGGCCGACCCGAACGCCGATCGTGCGATAGCGCCCGGCCTCACCCTGATCCATCACCCCTCTGGCGAGGATGCGATGCAGCCGGAAGACATCCTCGTGCCGAAGGGTCTTCTTGCGCGCGTGCTTCTCGACGTACCGCAGGCCGGCGAAATAGTTCATGACTTCGCGATCGGACCGCGGGTCGGAGGCCGTGAGCTCGCCGCCCGCGTCGAGCGTGCGGACCTGATCGAGCGAGAGCGGGTTGCCTTCGATCGCCGTGGACGCGTGGGCGTTCCGCGTGCGGGTGTCTTTCTGCAGGGCCGGGATCCACGCCAGCTCCACCGCCGCGCCTTGAATGCGGGTCCGCAGCGTGGCGATCGTCTCGACGAGGGACAGGAGCCGCGCAGTGATGGTGAATTGCGGCACATAGCTCATCTTATAAGTAAAGAGTAAGTCAAGACATTAGTCAAGCGGTCAAGATAATAAGTCAGCGATAAGTCCAGTCATGAGTCAAGGCCGTCAGCTCGTGCCCACGGTGCCGTCCGCCTTGACGCGGCGCGCCGCCCGCGGCATCTTCTCCCCGGAGTTACTCCGGGGAGAAGACCGTGGCGAAGGCACCTGACGACCTGCTGCGCGGCACGCTCGATGGACTGATCCTCAAAACGCTGTCGTGGGGTCCGCGTCACGGCTTTGGCATCGCGCGGTGGATCAAGGAGACGTCGTGCGACGCGCTCGCCGTCGAAGACCGTGCGCTGTATCTCGCGCTGCATCGCCTGGAGGACAAAGGCTGGGTCGAGAGCGACTGGGGATTGTCCGAGAACAATCGCCGCGCACGGTTCTATCAGCTCACGGCGCTTGGCCGCAAACACCTTCGCGCCGAATCGTCGCGGCTGGCGCGGTACGCGGAAGGGATGTCGCTGGTGTTGCACGCGACGTCGTGGGGTGAGCGCTGATGTCGAGCGAGCCTCGCATACCGGGCCTGCGTCGCGTGCTGCGCATTCCCGGCGCGCTGCGCCGCGGGCGCGGCACCGGCATCGAGCGCGACATCGATGACGAGATATCGTTCCACGTCGAGAGCCGCATGCGGGAGTTGGTCGAGCGCGGCGAATCGGAAGGCAACGCGCGGAGACACGCCGAGGCCGAATTTGGCGACCTGCGTGCGTCGCGACGCGAGCTCGCGCGGGTCGATCGCCGCCGGCGTCGTCGCGAACGCGCGCGGCAGGTGCTCGCCGCGGTCGCGCAGGATGTTCGCTACGCCATGCGTTCGCTGCGGCGATCGCGCGCGTATACCATCACCGCGGTATCGACACTCGCGATCGGCATCGGCGCCGCGGTCGCCATCTTCGCGCTCGTGAACGGCGTGTTGCTTCGGCCGCTGCCGTTCGGTCATCCGGATCGCTTGGTCGGCGCCTGGCACGATATGCCTGCGTTCGGGTTGTCGCATCAACCACAAACCGGGTCCACCTACTTTCTCTACCAGCGACTCACGCATACCATCGACGGCATTGGCATCTACCGCGAAGCGGACGTGAACGTCGACGAACCCGATGGCACCGGCGAACCGCAGCGACTTCCGAGCGCATCGATTACCGCGACGCTCATGCCGGTGCTTCAGGTCGCGCCGGTCGTCGGTCGCGCGTTCACCGCCGATGACGATCGACCCAGGTCATCGCCGACAGTGATCATCAGCAATGGCATGTGGCACGCGCGCTTCGGCGCGAACCGATCGATCCTCGGCCGCAAACTCGACGTCAACGGTATCGCGCGCGAGATCGTCGGCGTCATGCCGGCGAGTTTTCGCTTTCCGTCGGCGGCGACGCAGTTGTGGATTCCGCTGCAGCTCGACCCGGCGAATTTGCCCGGAACGGCGTTCGCATATCCGGGTGTCGCGCGACTCAAGCCCGGTGTCACCGTCGCGGACGCGCAACGCGATTTCGCGAGCGTCCTGCCGCGCTGGCCCGAGATGTTTCCGAATTTCGTGCCGGGAGTTGCGACGGCCACGATCGTCGCGCAGACGCATCCCTCGCCGACGATCGAGCCCCTCAGGACCGACATCGTCGGTGAAGTCGCGCACACGCTATGGATGGTTGCCGCAGCGGCACTGCTCGTGCTGCTCGTCGCCTGCGCGAACGTCGCGAACCTCACGCTCGTCCGTGCCGAGTCGCATCAGCGCGAGCTTGCGGTGCGACAGGCGCTCGGCGCGGGACGAGCGCGATTGCGGTTGCACTTCGTGACGGAATGCGCCGTGCTCGCGGTCGCGGCGTCGCTCGTCGGACTCGGCGCGGCAACGGTGGTGATCCGGTCGCTGGTCAGCGCGGCGCCGACGGCCATTCCGCGCATTGCCGAAGTGTCGATCGACGCCCGCACCGTGGCATTCACGCTGGCGCTCGCGGTGTTGGTGACACTCGCGTCCAGCGTGCTTCCCTCGTTGCGCATCGGTCGCGAAGCGCTGGCGTTGCGAGAAGGCGGCCGCGGTGGAACGGCGGGGCGCACGCAACAGCGCGTGCGCAGCGGATTGGTCGCGGCGCAGATTGCAATGGCGCTCGTCGTGCTCGCGGGATCGGGATTGTTGTTGCGCACGTTCCAGCGGCTGCACGCGGTGCGGCCCGGCTTCGATGCACGGCGCGTGTCGACATTCTGGATTGCGCTGCCGGTCGGACGGTACAAGGGCGACACCGCGATCGTGCAGTTTTATTCGCGGCTCGTCGATCGAGTGGCCGCGCTTCCCGGCGTGGAGGCGGCCGGCCTCACATCCCGGCTGCCCTTGGTCGCGAAGGGTATCGATCCGAACCCGATCTATCCCGAAGACGATCCATCGTCGACGAAAAAGTTGCCGCCGCTGCAACTGATGACCGCGGTGAACGCCGACTACTTTCGCGCGATGCGCATTCCGTTGATCGCGGGCCGCGGCTTCGAGCGCATGGCCAGCCAACGCGATGATGAAGCGATCGTCTCGCGAAACACCGCGCGATCGTTCTGGCACGATTCGACCGGCGTCGCCGCGTTGGGCAAGCGCTTCAGCCCACTGCCTGGAGCGCGTGAGTATACCGTGATTGGCGTCGTCGACGACATCCGAGACACGTCGCTCGCCGCCGCGCCGTCGCAGGTCGCGTACTTCCCGGAGACGTACGAACCCGGCAACGTGAGCTCACAGACCAAGCGCACGATGGCGCTGGTCGTGCGCATGAAGAACGAGTCGATGTCGATCGCGCCGGACGTGCGGGCCGCGATTCGCGACATCGATCCGACCATTCCGATCTTCGATGCCAGGTCGATGCCCGCGGTCGTCGCCGCGGCAACGGGGCAGCTCACGTTCATCATCCTCATCCTTGGCGCCGCCGCCGTGGTAACGCTGCTGCTCGGCGCGGTCGGACTCTACGGCGTCCTCGCGTATGTCGTCACGCTGCGCACGCGTGAGATCGGCATTCGCATCGCGCTCGGTGCGTCGCCAGGCGGAATGGCCGCGGGAATGATGCGCTATGGAATTGTGTTGAGCCTCTGCGGAACCGTCGCGGGGTTGGCGTTGTTCGCGGTGGTCGCGCGCTATCTTCGCTCGCTGCTCTTCGGCGTCGCGACGATGGACCCGCCGACGCTCGTCGCCTCGGTGCTCGGGCTGCTTGCGATCGCCGCGCTGGCGAGTTGGGTGCCCGCCCGCCGCGCATCGAGCGTCGATCCGGTGACGGCGTTGCGGGCACAGTGAGCGCCTGCTCGGCGGGCGTCGTTCGACAGTTCAACATGTCTCGCCACGCGAGACTCGGGTGATCCTTATCAGCCGGGGGTGAAGCGCTGCCCCTCTCGGGCGCGCGCTTCATAGCGTTGAATCGTGGCAACGTTGCGCCGCTCGATCGGCGTCAGCATCGACAGATCGAACTTCGGATTTGCGTGGTACCACTCCTGGCTCGCGAAGTACGATTGCAGCAGTGGATCCTTGAACGTGCGACCATGGCGCGCGAACACTTCGTTGCGCAAACGCCGTGCGACTTCGGGGAACAAGCCCTGAAGTTGGTTCTCGTCAATCTCCGTGGTCGACAACGCTTCGTGGCGCTTCGCCTCGGCCGCCTGAATCAGCTTGACGTTGTCTTTCTCCGTTTGCGACAGCTCGGCGATCGTGAAATCGGCGCGGGGTTTGTACCAGGGCGCGGCCTTGAAGTATTCCCGCAGCCATGGCGTCTCGAAGCGGCGGCCATGCCGCGCGTAGAACTCGTTTCGCATCAAGCGAAGGTTGTACAGCGGCTGTCCGCGGAGCAGAGAGTCGGTGAGCGGCGTCGTCCGGAACAGATACATCATTCCCGGCGCGACGCCGTATCCGAGGTCGCGTACCATGGCGAGCGTGATCGTATCCAGGTTCGCGCGTTCGACGGCGGAGAGCTGCTTGGCGTCGTAATCGGCGCGGGCGTGATACCAATACCGCTTGTCGAAATATTTCTGCAACGCCGATGGAACGTCGTTGCCTTCTTCGTCGAGCTCGACGCCAAAAGACGCACCGTGCGTCGCGCTGATCTCCGATTGCAGAACTTCCCAGTCAGGCGCCGTGTGGTGCCCGAGCATCTTGACCGTAATGGGCTTGTCGGCGAGATAGCGAACGTCGCCCGTCTCGATCTGCGAATGCTTCGTCATCTCGGCGCGGCGGATGACGTCGATGTTCGCCTTCTCCACGCTCGAGAGGCTCGCGTTCGAAAACTTCGGATTCGGCCGATACCACGCCTGCGTTTTCAAATACGCCTGAACGTCGGGTTCGTCCGTGAACGGCCGGCCATGACGCCCGAAGACGATGCCGCGCACCGACCGCAGTTGAGGCAAGGACAGCTTCGCGAGTTGCGCCGAATCGACGTGTTGGTGCGCGAAGTCGAACTTCTCCCACTTGGCGAGCGCTTGGGCCGACGCGCTCGAAGCGCTCGAGGCGATCGCGCCGGCCACGCCGAGCGCGGTCGCGAGAAAAACGGCTCTCTTCATGGCAATCTTAATACGCCAGGGTACGGCGGAGCGCAATCGAGGCCCTCGCCGCGAGAACACTCAAGTTTCCAAACGCACCTGCCGATAGTCCAATCGATAGTGGTCGGCCGCCGCAGGCCCCCAAACTGCGGCTGTGTCTTGCCGCGACGTTTCCCCGGCCCGACTCGATGCGTAGCCCCGCCTTGCGAACGCGCGGCAACGAATACCACGAAGACTCCGACGAATGGCTCATCGACGCGGCCCGCCGCGCCGGCCATTCGATCCCGAAAGGCGAGCGTCCGCCGCGCGTCAGCGCCTGGCGCATGCTCATCGGCGCCGGCGTCGACGACGATGAAATCCTGCGCCTCGCGTGCGCCGCGTCCGGCAAGGATCCCGCTGATTTCTCGCGCATCTCTCCCGCGCTGAGCGCGCTGCTCGCGCACGAAGTCGCGCACGAGCATCGCGTCGCGCCGGTCGGCGTGTACAAGGGCGTGCTCGCGATCGCGACGTCCAACCCGAGCAGCATTGCGCTCGAGCGCGAGCTCGCGTTCGCCTGCCGGCAACGCGTCGCGCTGCAGGCGGCCAGTCCAAACGCGATTTTGCGCGCCCAGGCGGTCGTGTACGGCGGCGCGAACTATGGACGAACTCTCGATCTGGATTCGCGTCCGATCGCCGGAGTCGCGTCCAGCGCCCCGGCGGTTCAACCGCGGCCACAACCCGTGGCGCGATTGTCCGTCGGCGTTTCGGTGCAGTGCGATTCCGACCACACAGCGCCCGCGCCGCAGCCGAGTTGCGCTGCGCAAAGCGGTGCTGAAAACAAGAACGCGCCGGAAACGCTCATCTCGCGACTGTTGGCCACTGCCGTAACCGAGCATGCCTCCGAGGCGCACCTGCAGCCGACGCCCGACGACGGCCTGGTGATTCGCCTTCGCGTCGACGGAAAGCTCAACGACCGCTTCCGGCTCGCCGCGGTGCACACGAAGGCATTGCTCGCGGCACTCAAGCGCATGGCGTCGCTCGACGACGCCGAAACGAGACGCCCGCAAAATGGCCGCGCGTCGGTGACGTTGGAGCAGGGCCCGGTCGAGCTGCGGATTGCGACCGAGCCGGTCGGCATGTCGCACGAGAAAGTCGTTGTATCGCTGGTCACGCCGCAGTCAGCGCTGTCGGTTGCCGATCTCGGATACACCGCGCACGAGCGGCATCAGCTCGAGCAGCTGCTTGCCGAGCCGTCGGGACTCGTGTTCATCGCGGGGACGCCGGAAACCGGACGCACGACGACGGCCTACGCGCTGATGAGAGAACTTCAATCGCGCGGCCGGCGGATCGCCACGATCGAGGAGCAGGTCGGTCGCCGGTTGGACGGCATCGAACAGATGCAGGTGGCCGACTCGCCGCATCCGACGCTGGCGTCCGCCGTGCGCGGCACGCTCGGACTGCACGCGGACGTCACGCTGATCGAAGCGCTTGCCGACGCCGCGACGATGGAAACGATCGTCGCGGGCGCGAGCGAGGGGCGGCTCGTCGTGACGACGATCGAAGTGCCGGGCATGACGGGCGTTATCGAACGCTTGCACGAATTCGAGATCGATCATGCGCTGATCGCGTCGGTGCTCAAGGGTGTCGTTACACAGCGGCTCGTGCGGCGGCTGTGCACCGCGTGCGCCGCGCCGCAGGAGCTCGGCGAATTGCCGGAGTCGCAGCAGGAACTACTGCTTGGACTTCCGACAAGCCGTCTCCGCCGCGCCGTGGGATGTCCACAATGCCGCGGCACCGGATACTCGGGCCGCATGGCGGTTGCCGAAGTCGTGATCATGACGCCGGCGATGCGTGCGGCGATCGTCCGCGGTGCCGAACCGGCCGAGCTGGCGCACATCGCGCGTGAAGGCGGCATCCGAACGCTGTGGGACTCGGGACTCGCTCAGGTGCTGGACGGCATCACCACACTCGGCGAGCTGCTCGACAACGTGCCGGCCCCGCAACACTCGGCGGGTGCCGACTTGCAACAGCGAGACATCGACGCGCTGCTTTCGCAGTTGCTCGGTTCGCCCATGGAGGCGCCTGCCAAGCCGGCGGAAGCAGCGGAAGCGGCGAAGGCGCCCGCGGCTGTTGCACCGCCATCACCCGTAGCACCCGTAGCACCAAAGCCCGCGGTTACAGCGGCGCCACCATCAGCGGAACCCATTCGCGTGCTGCTCGTGGATGACGACGCGAATCAACGCCGCGCCGTTGCTTCGACGCTGCGCGAGGATGGCCTGAGCGTGATCGAGGCGGCGGACGGCGAGGCGGCATTGTCGTACGCACGTCGTCTCAAGCCGCACGTGATCGTCACCGAGGTCACGTTGCCCAAGCTCGACGCGGTCGGGATGTTGCAGACGCTCGCCGCGGGCGGATCATGCGCCGCGGTGCTCGTCTACTCGGCGCAGAACGACGCGGTGCTGGAGGGATGGCTCAAGGAGTGCGGCGCGCGCGACGTCATTCCGCGAACCGTTCCCGCCGCCGCCGTCGCGCAGCGAATTCGGAGCCTTGCCGCGGCATCATAGATTTGGGGTGAGATCCTTCCGCCCGGAGCTCCGCGATGGACCTGACCCAGACATTCATCGATCGCTCGCGCTACTACCTCGGCACCGAGTACCGCACGAAGCTCCGCGCGGCGGTGGAGTCCCTGCCGCCGGACGCGCTGTGGTGGCGCGCGAACGATCAATCGAACAGCGTCGGCAACCTGCTCATGCATCTCGCCGGGAATGTGCGGCAATGGATCGTTGGCGGAGTCGGCGGCCGGAATGTCGAGCGCGATCGTGCCGGCGAATTCGGCGCGCGTGAAGGCGGCAACGCCGCGTCGCTGCTGAATCGGCTCGACGACGTCCTGGCCGAAGCGGACGCGGTGCTCGCGGGGCTCACGGCGGCGGACCTCGCCGGCACCCGCGTGATTCAGGCCCGCGAGCTCACGGTGATCGAGGTCGTGTACCACGTCGTCGAGCATTTCGCGCTGCACTTGGGCCAGATCATTCTGATCGCCAAGCTGCACACGCCCGGCGCGGTTCATTTCTACGAAGATGCGGGCGGCCTGGCGCGGCCCTTGTGGCCGGAGCTGGTGAGGAAAGTGTCATCCTGAGGGCCGTCAGCCCCTTGTCATCCTTCGCTTCGCTCAGGATGACACTCGCGAACTCTACGGCTTCTTCGAATTCCCGATGTTCGAGATCGTGTCGTAGACGTCTTCGGGCAGCTGCTTCGCGACGGCCGAGGTGACGAGCTGGCCGATCGATGCCGCGCTGAGCACCGGGATCATCGCCGCGCTCGCGATGCTGGCGCCCCAGCCGTGTTCCGTGGGATAGAGCGCGGTTGCCCACGCTCGTTGATAGAGCTCGCCGATCGTCTCGCCGGCTTTGTCGAGATTCTCCACCGCCTCGGCCTTCTTCATGAGCGCTCCGCGTCGGGACCTTCGAAATATGCTGTATTACGGCACCGGCGGAACAGCGGGGGATACGCTTTCCGTACTAGCTGGTCCGCGATCCTGCGGGCAGATTGGCGAACTCGCCCGCCCGATCGACCCCACCTTTCCACCGCAGACATCTCCGATGCGAATGTTGATCGTCGTCGCCTCGCTCGTCGCGGCGTCTTCGCTCGCCGCCCAGAATCCGCCGGCGCAGCCGCCCGCACAACCGCCAGGGCAGCAAGCCCCGGCGACCGGCGCGCCCCCGCAGGGCGGAGCGGGAAATCAAGCGCGCCGGCCGCGTCCCTATGCACAGGTCATCACGGACCGAGCGCACACCGACCGAGGCGGCATCACGGTGCATCGCGTCGACGACCGGTACTACTTCGAGGTGCCCGACTCGCTGCTCAATCGGGACATTCTGTTTCTCACGCGCGTCGCGGCGGTGCCCGCGGGCACGGGCGGCTTCGAGTTCGCCGGCAGCGAAATGGCGGATCGCGTCGTGCGCTGGGAAAAGGTGAATGCGGATCGCCTGCAGCTGCATACGGTCGACTACTCCGTCGTTGCCGACGACACGCTGCCGATCGCGCAGAGCGTTCGCAACAACAATTTCTCGCCGATCATCGCGGCGTTTCCCATCGCCGCGTTCACCCGCGACAGCGCGAGCTACGTCATCGACGTCACGGACTTCTTCACGGGCGACGTGCCCGCGATCAGCGGTTTGAGCGACGCGCAGCGGCGGCAGTATCAAGTGCGCCGGCTCGATCCGGCGCGCACATATGTCAGCAGCGTGAAGGCGTTCCCGATCAACATCGAAGTGCGCCAGGTTCAAACGTTCGACGCCGGGGCCGCTCCGTCCGATCGCTCGGCCGGCACCATCTCCGTCGAAGTGCGGCAGTCGATGCTGCTGCTTCCCAAGGTGCCAATGCGCCCGCGCTACGCCGACGATCGCGTGGGGTACTTCACCGTCGATCGCATCAACTACGGGCTCGACGAGCAGAAGGCGGCGCAGCAGACGTTCATCACGCGGTGGCGTCTCGAGCCGAAGGACCCCGCGGCGTATGCGCGCGGCGAGTTGGTCGAGCCGGTCAAGCCCATCGTGTACTACATCGATCCGGCAACTCCGGCCAAGTGGCGCCCCTACGTCAAGGAAGGCGTCGAGCAGTGGCAACGCGTGTTCGAGAAGGCGGGTTTCAAGAACGCGATCATCGCCAAGCTCCCGCCAACCAAGCAGGAAGACCCGGACTGGGATCCGGACGACGCGCGCTATTCGATGGTGCGCTGGGCGGCGAGTCTCGTGCGCAACGCGATCGGTCCCAGCACGCCCGATCCGCGCAGCGGCGAGATCATCAACAGCGAGATCAACTGGTATCACAACCATATGCGCTCGTACCGCAACCGGCTGATGATCGAAACCGGCGCCGCGAATCCGATGGCCCGCACGCTCGAGATCCCTGAAGAGTTGATGGGAGAGACGATGCGCCAGGTCATCGCCCACGAGATCGGGCACGCCCTGGGCCTCGAGCACAACATGGTGGCGTCGAGCATGTTCCCGGTGGACTCGCTGCGCTCGCCGTCGTTCACGAGCAAGTACGGCGTGAGCGCGACGATCATGGACTACGCGCGGCAGAACTACGTCGCGCAGCCGGGCGATGGTCTCAAGCCCAAGGATTTCATTCGTCGCGTCGGACCGTTCGACGACTTCGCGATCAACTGGGGCTATCGCGTCATCCCCAACTCCTCCGCGGAATCGGAGCGCGCGACGCTCAACGACTGGATCCTGCATCAGAGCGGACCGTTTCCGTATCACTACGTGCCGCAGCAGTACGGCAGCGTCGATCCGCGCGCGCAGACGGAAGACGTCGGGAACGATCCCATGAAGGCGACGAGCTACGCCCTCATGAACATGAAGAAGGTCGTGCCGCAGCTCGTCGCGTGGACCACCCGCCCGGGCGACGACTACGCCGACCTCAACGAATTGTACGGCGAGACGCTGGGCATGTGGTCGCTGTACATGGGCCACGTCGCGACCGAGATCGGCGGCGTGACGGTCGACCTCAAGAGCGGCGACCAGGGCGCCAATGTGTATCGGGTAGTGCCGAAGGCGAAGCAGAAGGAGGCATTGGCATTCTTGAATACCAATGTATTTAACACGCCGGCGTGGCTGGCGCCGGCGGACATCACGTCGCGCATCGGACCGTCGCCGCTCGAGACACGCCAGGCCGCCGTGCTCACGTCGCTCCTCTCGACGCCGCGCCTCGGCCGGCTCGCCGAGTCCGAGCGGATGGACCCGGCGAATGCGTACGCGCTCGCGGACTATCTCGCCGATCTCAAGGCCGACGTCTTCGCGGGCTCGGCGGCCGACGCCAACCGCCGAACGTTACAGCGCGTGTACGTCGAACGACTGGCGGCGATCGTCAACCCGCCCGCACCGCCGACACCTGGCCCGGGTGTCATTCAGCAGGGTGCACCCACACCACCGCCGCCGTTCCTCGGCGCCCCGAATATCCCGCGGAGCGACCTCCCGGCGATGGCTCGCATGCAATTGCGCCAGATCCGCGACGACGCACACGAGCGTGCGTCGAGAACGACGGGCGCCGCCAAGGCACACTGGGAAGACATCGCGGCGCGCACGGACGACGCGCTCGATCCGCGCAAACGCTGAGGGCGGTCTACAAGAACTACGAAACGACGCGGTTGCGCCCCGATCGCTTTGCCACGTACAGCAGCGCATCCGCGTCGGCGATCGCCGCGGATGCGCTGGCCGTATGGTCGCCCGCCGCGATGCCGATGCTGATCGTCACCGCGAGCCCCGGCGCGATCGACGACCAGTCGTGGCTCGCCACGGCTTCGCGAATGTTCTCGCAGACGGTGAGCGCGCCCGACAGCGGTGTTTCGACGAGCAGAATCACGAACTCTTCGCCGCCGTAGCGCGCCGTCACGTCGACCTTGCGTGTATGCTCGCGCACGATCCGCGCGACGGCCTGAAGCACGGCGTCGCCGGTGGCATGCGAGTGGTTGTCGTTGATCGCCTTGAAGTGATCGACGTCGGCCAGCGCCACGGACAACGGGTGCTTGAACCGCCGTGCGCGCTCCCACTCGAGCGGCAGACGCTCGTCGAGATCGCGCCGATTGCGAAGCCCCGTCAGCGCATCCTCGCGGCTCACGCGCTCCAGTTCCGCCGCCTGCGCCTCGAGCTGCGCCAGAAGGCGCGACTTCTCTTCGTTCGCGGCGTCGAGCGTGGCGTTTCGCTCGCGCAGGAAGTTGGTCTCGCGCTCCTTCTCTCGCACTTCCGCCTGCAGCATCACGCTGAGCACGCGACGCTCGGCTTGGGCGCCATGCAACTCTTCGCGCAGCGCATGAAACGTCTTGTAGTGACAAAGCGCCGCTTCGGGCGCGCCGAGATCTTCGTAGACGGACACCAGCGCCCGGTGCGCCTCGGAGAGCAGCTGATGCGCTCCGCACGACGTCGCCCGCGCGAGCGCGAGACTCAACGCGCTCAGCGCCGCTTCATGCTCGCCGAGCCGCGCCAACGATTCGCCGATTCGCAAATGCGCCTCGGCTTCGTGAACCGACGCGCGTTGCGCCTCGCTGATCACGAGCACGCGGCGGAAGATGCCCAGGGCGTTCTCCGCGTCGCCTTTGTCGTAATGCAGGCGCCCCATGTTCTCGAGCACCGAGATCTCGGCTTCGCTATCCGACATGCCGCGCGCGAGATGCAATGCCGCCTCGTAGTGCTCGAGCGCCGAGTCGCGATTGCCGAGCCGTGCGTGCGCCCAGCCGACATTGTTGTGCGCCAGCAGGGCGTTCACCGATTCGCCCGTGCGCAGATAGTGCATCAGCGCCCGCTCGTGATACGCCAGCGACTCGGTGAACTGGCCGAGCGACCCCAGCGCGGAGCCGATGTTCAGCGTCGCAACCGACGCGCCGCTCGCGTCGCCCAGCCCTTCGAAGAGATCGATCGCCGCGCGATACTGCTCGAGCGCGGACGCGATGTCGCCTGCGACCGAATGCACGGTGCCGAGCGAGTTGCGCGTCGCCGCTTCGCCGGCGCGATCGCCGACGGCGCATTGCAGCTCGAGCGCTTCGACGTGATAACGCGCCGCCGCGGGAATGTCGCCGCGCCGAATGTGGACGCCGCCGATCGCCATGAGGGTCGCCGCGTATTCGGTGCGCTCTCCGAGCTCGTTGAAGATCGCCGCGGCGCGCGTCGCGTCCTCGAGCGCGCGGTCGAGCCGGAGCTGGCGCGTCGAATATGTCGTCGCCACGCGCAATGCGCGCGCCTCGCCCAGGCGATATCCCGCCGATCGCGCGAGTGCCAACGCCTCTTCGGCCAGCGCGAGGCCTTCGCCCGCCAGGCGAAATCGCAGCGTGTCGGCGCGCGACGTCAACGCGTCCACACGTTCCACGAGGTCGGGCGCAATCTCGACGGCGGCGATCACAGGCGGGGCTCCATGCGGCGGGAAGGGGCCATTCGGTTCCAGTATCGGCATGGCACGACGGCGCTTGAAGCGATTAGCGTTGAAGTGTGACTACTCCGTCGAGAACCGGCGCCGCGGTGCCCGGTGACCAGCGCGTTCCGGCTCTCGTCCGTCCGGCCGGCTGGCAGAGCACCGCCTTGCCGCGCAAAGCTCCGGTGTGGAAGGCGGCGGTCAACGTCGTGCTCGCGGTCGCGACGATCGTGCTCATCATCGCGGTCCTGTTGCGGGTCATTCCGATGATCGAGCATCGGCCGGCGCGCCATGTGCCCGTGTTGACGATCGTCGCGCAGTTTCTCCTGCTGATGTTGTTGTTCCCGCCCGTCGTGCTCGCGCACGAGTTGGGACACGCGATCGCCGGGACGCTTGCGGGGTGGCGGTTGCAAAGCCTGTTCGTGGGACCGTGGCGATTCATTCGTGAAGGCCGTCGCGCGCGGCTCGTGTTGCATCGATCGTTTTTCTACTACGGCGGTGCGGCCGTGGTGGTGCCGCGCGAGTGGGGAACCGACGAGCGCGTGCGCCGCTCGTTTCGCGGCATGGTCGCCGGCGGGCCGCTCGCGAGCTTCCTGACCGGGATCGCGTGCATCGCGCTCTTACGCGCGCTTTCGCCCGACTCCGGCGTGCCGAAAGGCGGCGCGCGGTTCTACCTGTTCGTTGCCGGCGTCATGTCGTTTGGCATTGGAATCGGCACGCTCCTCCCCATTCGGCAAACCAGAGCGATTCGCAACGACGGCCTGCAACTGTTGTTGACGCGCCCGCGCCGTCCGCTCGATCCAGGCATTCGCCTGGGCGCACTCGTGCTCATGCTCACGGAGCGCCGCCCGCGCGACTGGACGCCCGAAATGCTCGCGGTGCTCGCCGCCAGCGCGCCCGCCCAGCGTGAAGGATTCGAGTATTATCATGCGCTCGACGTGGGCGATGTGTCACGCGCCCGAGCCACGCTCCAGGCGACGCTCGACCGCGTCAGCGGCGTCGACGGCGTGCCCGGTGCGCGCGCCCGGCAGGAGGCCGCGTTGGAGGCGGCGATTTTCGAGACGGCGTGGCGTGGCGACGCGCCAGCCGGTCGCGAGTGGCTATCGATCGGGCGTGACGCACAGGCCTGGGATCCGCATGCCTTCGCGCTGGCACAGGCGGCGATTCACGCCGCGGCCGGCGACGCGACAACTGCCGCGCACATGCTCGCGCGCGGTGAGCGCGAGGCGCTGCAGCGAATCATCGCACGCGTAGACTTGCTGCGCGCTCCGCTCATCGAGCGCATACGCGCGATGAGTGCACCCGCTCTCTCGTGAAACTGATGTAGTAAGATCGTACTCGATCCCGGATCGAGATTTGCATCGGCACTGGCCGATGAACGCTCATGCTTCGGGATACATGATGGCGACACGGCGTCATGCTGTTGATATCGCCGCGCCCTTCAATGCACGGTTCAAGACGCGTTTGGAGCGCGCGGTCACGCAGGCGATCGTCAACCCGTCACGCGCGCTACCCACGCTCCGCCGCGCCGTGATGGCCGCAACACGCGAGCTGCGCGAGCTCGACTACGACGAGTCGCAAATTCACGCGCTGTTTGCCCGCCTCGTCGAAGACGTCGCGCGCGACCGCTCGCTCGACGCCACGTCCATCGTCTCCGGGCGTCCGCGCTGGCAGGAGCTGTCGATCAAGGTCATCGCCTGGACGGACGCGACGGTCGTCGATTAGAAATTTCTAATCATCAGGGTTTTTTCGTGGCCTTCTTCAGGGTGTCTTTGGCGCTGTCCGGCAATGGCGCGACGCCCGCCGTTCCGGTGCTGCCGGTTGTCCCGCCTCCAGCCGCGCCGGCAGCCCCCGCGGCCCCCGCGGCCCCGGCGGCCGAGCTCGGTGCCGCGCCGACGCTCATCCCTGTCGTATCCGCCTTGTTCTTGCCCCCGTTCGTGCACGCGCCAATCGCCACGACCGCGGCAGCCATGACGCCTCCCAAAAAGAGCCTTTTCATCACTGGGTTCCTCGAGTGTTCGCGTAGATGCGCTGCCGCGGCGTGCAAAGAGCATGCTGTTCGATTCTGAAACGATTTGCACCATGTGCGACCTCGACAACGCCGCCTCGCTCCTCACACATTTGTAGTCGATCGTGACGGCACCTCCCAGCACAGCGCCGAACTGGTTGACCGCCATCGGGTTTTTCGCGATGGCGGCGCTGCTGGCATGGTTGGCCGTTTACCTGAGCCGATCGCGACGCGAGGCGCGCCGCGCCGCCAGCTTGTTCGAGTCGCAGATGCGCGACATGGCGGCACAGCAGGCGCAGCTCGAGGTGATGGCGACCGATCTGGAAGAGTCGAACGTCGCGCTGGCCGCCGCGAGCCGCGAGGCCGCCGTGTCGCGCGACGCCGCCGTCGCGAGCGAAGAACGATTGCACTTGCTCGACCAGGCGAGTGCCGCGCTCGCGTCGTCGCTCGACTACGAGACTACCGTCGCCGCCGTAGCGCACCTTGCCGTGCCGCACTTCGCGGATTGGTGCTCGGTCGAGCTGCTCGTCGACGGCACCCTGCGGCAGATCGCGCTCGCCCACGCCGATCCCGAACGCGTCAAATGGGCGAAAGCGCTCGCCAGCAAATACCCCGTCGACGTCGACGCGCCGACGGGCGCACCGCAGGTCATTCGCACCGGCCAGCCGAGCCTCGTTCGCGACGTCACCGAAGAGATGCTCGTGGCCGGCGCGCGCGACGAGGAACACCTCCGCATTCTGCGCGAAGTCGGCCTCTACTCGGTGATGATCGTTCCCATGGCCGCCCGCGGGACCACGCTTGGCGCGATGACGCTGGTCAGCTCCCGGCCCACGCGGCGATTCACCGACCAGGACCTCACCGTCGCACTCGAGTTGGCGCGCCGCGCCGCGATGGCGATCGACAACGCACGACTGTACCGCGCCGCCCTCGTCGCCAACGAAGCGAAGGCCAACTTCCTCGCGACGATGAGCCACGAGCTCCGAACACCGCTCACCGCGATCATCGGCTATCAGGAATTGCTCGCCGAAGGAATTCCTGGAAAGGTGAACGACGTCCAGCGCCAACAGCTTGGACGCATCAAGGTCAGCGCGTCACACCTGCTGTCGCTGATCGACGAAATCCTGCTCTACGCCCGCGTCGAAGCGGGGAAGGAGTCCGTACGCATCGAGCCCGTTGTCGCGAAGGGCGTGATCGACGATGCGATCGCCTTCATAACTCCCACGGCGACCGCACGAGGCCTCACGATCGAAGCCGAGGGTGTCGATCCCGCGCTATTGCTCAGCACCGACGGCGGCAAGCTGCGTCAGATGCTGCTCAATCTCCTCGCGAACGCGGTGAAGTTCACCGTGCGTGGCGGTGTTACGGTGCGCGCCTTCGCGCAGGGGCCGTCCGTTGTCTTCGAGGTGCGCGATACCGGTATCGGTATCAAGCACGAAGACCTGGGTCGCATCTTCGACCCGTTCTGGCAGGTGAATCAGCACACTACGCGAGAAGTGGGCGGCAGTGGACTTGGCTTGAGTGTCACGCAACGACTCGCGCATTTGCTCGGCGGCGCGCTGTCGGTCGACAGCGTGCCGCTTTCGGGAAGCACGTTTCGGATCACGCTGCCGCGCAACGGACAGCCATTGGCCTGAGGCGAGTCGGCGCGGCGAATCAGGATCGTTCGCGCTCGAAGGCTTCCACTTTGCGCAGCCGCCGAACGTGCCGCTCGGCGCCAGAGAACTTCGCGCCCAGGAAGGTCGTGACCAACTCGGCGGCGAGCGAGGGGCCGACGACGCGCGCGCCCAGCGCGAGCACGTTCATCGCATCGTCCTCCACACCCTGATGCGCCGAGAACGTGTCGTGGCACAACGCCGCGCGAATGCCGGTGAACTTGTTCGCCGCGACCGATGCGCCCACGCCGCTGCCGCAGATCAACACGCCGCGTTGCGCCTGCCCTTCGAGAATCGCGCGCGCGACCGCGCCCGCGAAATCGGGATAGTCGTCCGCCGGATCGATCGAGTGCGCGCCGCAATCGACGACCTCGTTGCCGCCGGCGCGAATGGCGTCTATCACGGCTTGCTTGAGCGTGAACCCCGCGTGGTCGGTGCCGATCGCAATCTTCATCGTAGTCCGCTCGCTCCGCGGCTGGAGGACACGTAGCCGTACACCAGCCGCGACACATCGGCGATCAGCGCTCGCGCAACTGTTTGATCGGGGATGTCGCGTGTGAGCACCACGAGCACGTACGGCTTGGCGTTCGGTGGATACACGAGGGCGGCGTCGTGCAGCACGCCGGTGATCCACCCGGTCTTGTGCGCGACTTTCACGCCGCTGGGAAGGCCGGCGGGAATCTCGTCGTTGAATTCCTGCTGCAGGAGAATCGCGCGCATGCTGTCGCAGCTCGCGCGCGATGCGGCGCGTCCCGTCTCGATGGCCTCGAGCAGCACCGCGAGATCGCGCGCCGTCGTCGTGTTGTTGAGTCCAGCACGAAACGCCTTGTCGTCTTCCACGCCGCGCAGAACCTTGATGTTGCGAGCGCCAAGCTGGTGGGCTGTCGCGTTCGCGTTCTTCGCGCCGACCAGCTCGATGAGGGCGTTCGTCGCCAGGTTGCTGGACCGCGTGATCATGCGGTCGATCAACTCGCGCAGAGGGACCTGTTGGCCGACGCGCAGGTACGCCGAGCTGTCGGAGTCGTCCGCCGGGTTGAGCGAGAAAGGTGACGCGTCAACTATCGAGGAAAATTCGTTGGCGAGCGGGACCGGCCGGTCCAGCGACAGCGTTCCGGCATCCACCCGCCGGAACAGCTCGATCATGACCGGGACCTTCATGGTGCTCGCCGCATGGAAGCTGTCGTCGGCGTTCAAATAGAGCGTGTCGCCCGTACCAAGATCACGAAATGCAACACCTACCGTTGCATCCTTAACCTCGGCGATCCGCCGACCGATGCTCCTTTTCAAGGAATCCAGGCGAACGGCAGCCGCCCGGCTGGGTCCTTGAGCCCGGCCGACGGCCAGTGGGGCCATGAATGCCAGAGCGAGAACTACGGATTTTGCGGCCATTTGCGAAATAATGGACCCCGGTGACCCACGTTACAAGCAATTGCTGGTTGCGTTCTTCATAATTCACTCGTTTCTGCAGCGGGGCGATGAAGCTCCTGGTATTGGTCTCGGGTAGAGGCACACCATGTCGCTTTCATTAAAACAGCAGCGCCCCGCGGGCGCACCGACGTTAATCGCGCTCAACGCACGGCGCGAGCGCCTGCGCTTTGCGGACTTCAGCTTCTCGCGCACCCCCTCCGGCCAGTGCTCGGCGGAAGTGTCGCTCGAGTGGGATAGCAACATGTACGTGGGTCGCGCGATCGGGCAATCGAGCCCGCTCGGCGATTTCCGTGTTGCGGCCGAGGCGTGCTTGCGTGCGCTCGAGGACTTCGCCAAGGGCGCCATGCACTTCGAGCTGCTCGGCATCAAGCACGTGCGCGCGTTCGATTCCAACCTGCTCATCGTTTCGGTTTCGCTGCGCGAAGAGCAGCAGCTCACGCGATTGGTCGGCTGCTACCTCGCTGAGACCGATACGCGGCGCGGCGCGGCAATGGCCGTCCTCAACGCGACGAACCGGGTGCTCGGCAACCACATCATGGCGCGGTAGCGATGGCCGACGGGCCCTCATCGAACGCCCGTCGAAGCATCGAGTGCCCTGATACATTCTGACTCGTCAAGCAAGCGCCGCCTCGTTGGCGGCGTTTGTCGTTTCTGGAGGGGAGCACGAGTGACGCGTCGCACACTTTCGATTTCCGCTGCTCTGGTCGCTGCCGCAAGTTGCGCGCGTCCGAGCTCGACCATACAGCCCGCACCCAGCGCACAGCCGGCGAACGCGTCTGTCGTTCAGCAGGCGACGCCAGTCGCGGCTCCGACACCGAGCGTGACCGCGCCCGCGACTGCGCCCGCGCCGGACAGCGTCACGGTGAGCACGACGGATGTCGCGCGCCGAGCGACGGAGGTGTTTGGCGGCGATAGTGTGCCTGCCGCGAGTGCACCCGTCGACTCCGCGATGGGGCCGTCGTGGGACATCTCGGTGCGTGAGTACGAGTCGACCGACCGCGTCGAGCATTACGTGCGCGTGTTCAGTGGCCAGGCCAAGGAGCGCATCGAAGCACGCCTCGAGCGCGGCACGCGTTACGAGCCGATGATTCGCGCCAAGATGCGCGAAGGCGGCTTGCCCGAAGACATGTATTATCTCGCGCTCATCGAGAGCGGTTTCGATCCGAACGCGTACTCGCGCGCCGCGGCGGTGGGGATGTGGCAGTTCATGACGTCCACGGGCCGCGACATGGGTCTGCGCGTGGATTGGTGGATCGACGAGCGCCGCGATCCCGTGAAGTCGACCACGGCCGCGGTGCGGTTCATCAAAGGACTCCGCGATCAATTCGGCTCGTTGTACCTCGCGGCGGCGGCGTACAACGGCGGCCCCGGACGCGTCGCGCGCGGGTTGAGCCGCTACGCGGACGACCTCGAGGGCACGTCGGGCGAAGATCTCTTCTTCGCCTTGGCGGAAAAGGATTATCTGCGCAACGAGACGCGCGAGTACGTGCCGCAGTTGATCGCCGCGGCGTTGATCGCGAAGGAGCCGGCGCGGTACGGCATGAAGTTCGGCACGCTGCCGCCGTTCGCGTACGATTCGACGCGCGTCGGCAGCGGCACGCCGCTCGCGGCGATCGCGCAGGCGTCGAACGCGACCGTCGAAGCGATTCGCGAGCTGAATCCACAGGTATTGCGTGGCGTGACGCCGCCGCGCGACTCGACGTGGATTCGCCTGCCCCAGGGTGCGGCCGACAGCTTCGCCGTTCGCTTCGCCGATCTTCCAAAGAGCACCCGGGTCGGTCTCTTCACGCTCGAGTCCAGGAAGGGCCAGACGCTCGACGTCATCGCCGAGAAGAACGGCGTCTCCGCGCGGGCGTTAGAGCTTTATAATCCGTCGCTCAAGCGGCTGAAGAGCGGACGCCTCGTACCTGGCCAGAGTGTGCTCGTGCCGACCCCCGCGGTCGCGTCGGCGGCGTCCTCGGTGCCCGATCCGTCGATCGAACGTTTCGGCGGCGCAAGCTCGAAGACCATCGCGGTTCACGTCGTGAAGTCGGGCGAGACGCTCAGCGGGATCGCAAAAAAGTACAAGACCACGACCGCGATGTTGATGAAGCGCAACGGGCTGCGGAAGCCGTTGATTTTCCCGGGCCAGTCACTCGTGGTGACCGGCGCGGCGTCGAGAGGTAGAGTGGCCGCGAAGACGAATAAGAAAAGTGTGAAGTCGGCGACCGCCTCCAGGAAAGCCGCCTCGGCGAAGAAAAGCGCACCGGCGAAGAAAGCCGTGGCCGTGACGAAGAAGCGGCACGCGAAGAAGGCAGCCCGCTAGCCGGTCGGCACCAACGACGGAGCACCGGGTATTGGGTGCTCGATGCTCCCGAACAAGTTGCGTGAGTATCTCGGTGATTGGGCCGACCGAAAATCTATTCGCTGAAAGCCGAAGGACCCCTGCATACCAAGGAGAAGATTTCCTCGGCGCGCAGGGGTCCTTCGCTCACTTCGTTCGCTCAGGATGACAGTTATTGAGCTTCGTACGCTCAGAATGACAGGGAGTTACGTTCGCTCCACGCCGACCTGAGTCTAGTTCTGCAACAATCCCTTTCCCTTGTAATCCTTCATCACCCAACGGTCGTACCCGTTCCCGGGATTTACCCCGGCGTGCACGTCACGCGTTACGGCGTCTTCCCCTCGATTGTAGGCCAGCAGGGCGAGACGAACGTTGCCATGGTACAGATCGATCAGGTTTCTCAGATAGCGCATCCCAATCCGGAGATTGGTCTCGCCATGAAAGAGCTGATCGCGGCTGACGTTCTTTTCATACAACTTCGCCGTACTGGGCATGAGCTGCGTCAGACCGACCGCGCCCACCTTGCTGATCGCATGCTCGTTGAATTCGCTCTCCAACCGCACCAGGCGGAAGGCCAGCTCGGGATCGATTCCTTCCCGCAACGACGCATCGAACACCTTTCCTGCCATTCCTGCCGGGATTCCGTACTTGGTCGAGTACTGAATGATCTTGTCGGCCCGCTCAAATTGGGCGCGGACGAGATTCAGCTCTCCCTGAGTCGACTCCAGCTCCGAGCGCAGCTTCCGAGATGTCGTACCCGACCCCAGCGAAAAGAGCCCGCCATGGTCCTCGGCCGCCACGGGTTCGGCGTTCGCCGGAGTGGACTTGCGGCTCGCGATGACAATGGTCGTCACCGTGATCGAACAGGCAAGAAAGAGGGCTTGCTTCAGCCTTCTGATCCGCCTCGCCGCGTCTCCCCGGTGGACGTACGTCCCACGTAGGTCGCGCATAAGTTTTTTGTCGGCAACAGGTTAACTACGTGCTTGGCAGAACAGCCTGCCTAGCACACCTGCACATTAGGGGGCAGGCACCATGCCATCAACTCTTGAATATTCGCCGCCAGTTCCACCTGACTTCTGGGCCAACGATATATCGGCGATCTCCATGCCCTTATCCAACGCCTTCGCCATGTCGTACACAGTCAATAAAGCGACAGACACCGCCGTGAGTGCCTCCATTTCCACGCCTGTCCGACCATTTGTGCGCACCGTCACCTCGGCGCGAACACCAGGGAGCGATTGATCGGGCGTCAGCTGCACCTGAACGTCGGTCAACCCCAGCGGGTGGCAGAGCGGTATCAAATCCGACGTCTTTTTTGCCGCCATCACCCCAGCCACGCGCGCCACACCCAGCACGTCGCCCTTCTTGACCTCGGCCTTCACGATGGCCCCGAGCGTCGCCGCCCGCATGCGAATGAGGCCGGTCGCGCGGGCCACTCGCTGGGTCTCGGGCTTGCCCGAAACGTCGACCATCCGCGCTTCGCCGGAGTCGGCGACGTGAGACAATTTTTTATCTGACATGGCCTCGTTTTGCCTCTGTCGTCCTGAGCGAAGCGGAGGACCTGCTCTGCTTGGATATCATCCCACCAATGGGGCGATCTGCCGCAGCAGCGACGCCGTGATGAGCTGCGGATTCACGTTGCCATAGGCGCGCTCCTTCGCGTGCTCCACCGCGTCCATGGCCTGAGCCGCACCGCTCGCCGCGCGCGTGTCACCGTTCGTCGCGGCCGCGCGTGCGCGATCGTGCAGCAGCACCGTCAGCGCCTCGAGCGTGTCGGTGAACTTGCCGCGCGCTCCGGCACCTCCCTGCGCGAGCGAGACGCGCATCCGCCGCCCCCGGTCGGGCGCCGATGCGGCTTCGAGCAACCGCTCGGCATTGGTGAGTGCCGTCTTCCACGCCCCATAGCCGACCACTCGCCCAGGCGCGCCGCCGGCGAGCCGCACCAGCTCGTCCGTTCGACCGCTGCCCGAATCGATCTGTGACGCCACCGTCGAATCGCCGAGGAATGCTTCGACCTCGCGGTCGCTGAGCGGCGCGACGCGCACGGCGACGACACGCGAGCGAATCGTCGGCAGCAGCGCGCCCGGCTCGCTCGAGGTGAGAATGATCGTGGTGTCCGCCGGCGGCTCCTCGAGCAGCTTGAGAAACGCGTTCGCGGCCTGATCCGATCCTTCCTGCACGACCATGTGCTCCGCGTCTCCGATGACGATGACTTTGCGCTTTGCCATCGCCGGCGACATTGACGCCGTTTGCACCAGCGCGCGGATCGTCGCGACGAAAATGCCCTGATCGCCCGCCGACCGTTCGTACACGCCACCGTTCTGCATTCGCTCGGCGATTCCTTCGGCGATGTCCCCGCGAATGTCGTCGAGATCCGGATCGCTGTTGCCCTTGAGCCGCTCGCGCGGAAAGAACCAGTGGAGGTCGGGATGCTGGAGCTCCGCCGTCATGCGGCACGTCTTGCACTCGCCGCAGGGCGCGTCGGGTCGATTAGAGTTCTCGCACAGAAGCAGCCGGCCGAGCCAGAGGGCGACTTGCTGTTTGCCGACGCCGCGCGCGCCTTGGAGCAAGAGGCTCGACGGCAGCGCGCCGCGGTGGACGGTGTCGCGCAGGCGCGCCTTGAGCGCGGCGTGGCCGTACAGAGGGAGCAGGGGCACGACGTTGAACTTAGTGTCCGGAGGTGGCGGTGCAAAAAAAATCAAAACGACCACGTCTGGCCGGATCTGACGAGATCTGTTTGCTCCGCGAGGCCATCCGAGTCCTTCGGGCGGAGCAACCGATCTTGTCAGATTTGATCAGATCTGGTCGTTCTCCGTTTTGTTGCCGCCGAGGAGGTGCGTGTACAGGGAGAGATTCTCTGCGTCGAACATGCACGCCACGATCCGCGCGAACTCGTCTTCGTGCGCCCGCATCACCCGCACCGCAATCGCCGCGGCCGCAGGCTTTGGATACCCGTACACCCCCGTCGAGATCGCCGGAAACGCGATCGACCGCACATCGCCCGCCTCACGCGCCCGCGCGAACGACGACTCGTACGCCTTCGCGAGCAGCTCCGGTTCGCCGCGGCTCCCACCATGCCACACGGGGCCGACCGCGTGAATCACATACCTCGCGGGCAGATGATATCCTTTCGTCAGCACCGCGCCGCCGGTCGGGCAGCCGTCGTACCGCGAAAGCTCTCGCATCAGATCCGGCCCCGCCGCCCGATGGATCGCGCCGTCAACGCCACCACCGCCGGCGAGCGCGCTGTTCGCCGCGTTGACGATCGCATCGACCGCGAGCTTGGTGATGTCGCCCCGAATAATCTCGATCATGCGCGTGCCCGTTGGGTTGCCGATCGCGTGCAAAGCGAATACGGTCATGCGTCCGCCAACTCACAGAATATGCATCGGCATGCGCTTCCGTCATTGTTCTCGCCGCTCATCGCCCTCTCGTTCATGACCGCGGTGACCTGCTCCGCCAACGCGCAACGTGCTCGTGCGCGCGACTTGGGCGTCAAACCCGGCGTGTTTGCACCAGGCAAACTCAATGCAATCACCGACGTCGATGGCGTGCGCGTCGGTCAGACGACGGTGATCATCGGCGACTCGGTACGCACCGGCGTCACGGCGATTCTTCCGCACGGCGGCAACCTGTATCAGGACCGCGTGCCGGCCGCGCTCCACGTCGGCAACGGCTTCGGCAAGATCACCGGCGTCACGCAGCTCCGCGAGCTCGGCGAGCTCGAGACGCCGATTCTGCTCACCTGCACGCTGTGCGTCTGGAAGGCGGCCGACGCCATGGTCGGTTATCTCCTCGAGCAGCCCGGCATGAACACCGTTCGGTCGATCAATCCGGTGGTGGCCGAGACGAATGATGGAACGCTGAATGAGATTCGCGCGCGGCCGATCACGCCCGACAACGTTCGCAGCGCGATCACATCGGCGTCGAGCGGACCGGTTGCGGAAGGCGCCGTGGGAGCGGGAACCGGGACGATCGCGTTCGGATGGAAAGGCGGCATCGGCACGTCGTCGCGCGTGCTGCCGCAATCGCTCGGCGGCTTTACCGTCGGCGTGCTCGTGCAAACCAACTTCGGCGGCATTCTCCAGATCCTCGGCGCCCCGGTGGGGAAGGAGCTCGGGCAGTACGCGTTTCAGCACGAGGCGCAGTCGCCGGGCGATCGCGGCGATGGATCGTGCGTGATGGTCGTCGCGACCGATGCGCCGCTGTCGGATCGCAACCTCGAGCGTCTGGCCGCGCGCGCGATCATGGGCCTGTCGCGCACGGGCTCGTCGGCCGCGAACGGATCCGGCGATTACGTGCTCGCGTTCTCGACGAGCACCAAGGTACGTCGCGCGTTCAACGCGCAGCGGTTGCAGACCGAGGAATTGGCGAACGAGCAGATGTCCGGATTGTTCCAGGCGACCGTGGAAGCGACGGAAGAGGCGATCTACAACTCGCTCTTCATGGCGACGACGACCACCGCGAACGGCCACACGATCCAGGCGCTGCCGCTCGACCAGGTGCGCGCGATATTAGAGAAGTATCATGTCGCGGATCGATGATCCGCTGAAGCGGGCCGGGCTGTTTGTCGCGAAGTGTCCGGCGTTCCGACGATGCGTTCGACTTGGCCACTGCGCCGGCTCGCCGTCGGCATGCTTCCTGACATTGATCGGGGTGACCTACACGCGAGGCATCCATGGGCGGCAAGCGACCTGACCAGCACAATATCGATCCCGGCGAAGCGGGGTCGACCAATTATCAGTGGCGCGGCGAAGGCCGCAGCCAGGAAGAGCACATCATGAATGAAGACAAACGGCACCTCGCCGCGAACCGGGATGAACAGCCGATGATCCCCGAGGAGCAGGTGAATCCGGCGCTGCGCGAGCTGCGCGAACGGAAGGCGGGGAATCGCGGGGAAGGAACGAGCGGCAACACGGATGAGCGTGGGAACATGAGCGCGGACGCGCGCGTCGACGAGCAATCGGAAGAGAGCTTTCCCGCGAGCGATCCGCCGCAACAGCCGTAACGGCCGTTAAGCTAACTTTACACTGTAAAGTACTTGCTATGATTGGCTCGGGGCGTTATCCTGAGCCCATTATGGCATCAGTCACTCCACTCCGTCCCCGCCGTTCCACAGGCGCATCCGGCCCGCCCGAAATGCAGGCGCGCGCCATGGACAACCTGCGGTTCATCCGCGGCATCATGGAAAGCGCGGCCACCTTCACCGCCGTCTCCGGGTGGGGGCAGGTCGCCATCGGCCTGACTGCCATGGGCGCGGCCGCGGTTGCGTCGCGGCAAACGCTGCCGTGGGCCTGGGTTGCCACCTGGCTGGCCGAGGCGGGCATCGCGATGGGCATCTCGATCGCGTCGATGACGATCAAGGCGCACCTCGCCAACCAGCCGCTCCTCACCGGGCCTGTTAGAAAACTCATATTGAGCTTCGCGCCGGCGATGTGCGTCGGTGTCGTCCTTACCGCGCTGTTCGTCGACCGTGGGATGTTCTCGCTCCTGCCCAGCATGTGGCTCATGCTCTACGGCGCCGCGGTCGTCAGCGCCGGAACGTACTCGGTGCGCAGCGTACCGGTGATGGGCGCCGCGTTCATGTTCGCGGGCCTCGTCGCGCTCTTCATGCCGCCGGCCGCGCGCAGCATGGTGATGTTCTCCGGGTTCGGTCTTCTGCACATCCTGTTCGGGCTCTGGATTGCGCGGAGGCACGGTGGCTAAGCCGCAACGCGGACGGCGTGCCGACGCGCACGACAAGGACGCCGTCGCCGCGCCGCTGCGCACGGTGCGCGGCAAGGCCGCGGCCGAAGGACCGCTCGCGCTCGACCGCCTCATTCACGAACGCCTGCGCCTCGGAATCCTGAGCGCGCTCGCCGTGAACGAGTCGCTCAGCTTCAACGATCTCAAAAAGCTGATGCAGACGACGGACGGCAACTTGAGCGTGCACGCGCGCAAGCTCGAGGAAGCCGGCTACATCGCGTGCGCCAAGTCCTTCGAAGGGCGCATGCCCAAAACCGAATACACGATTACCGCCCCCGGGCGGCGAGCGCTCGAACGCTATCTCGATCACATGGAAGCGCTCATCAAGTTGACGCGCGGCTGAATGCGTTTCACTCCGTGTCCTCCGGAACCGTCGCCTCACCCGCACCCATTCTCGCCACTCTGACATGAAGCGAACGACTGTCGGGCCCTCTCCGTCGGCCTATGCAGGAATACACGTCGGTATCATCATGGACGGCAACGGCCGCTGGGCGAACGCGCGCGGCATGCCACGCACCGCAGGGCATCGGGCCGGTGTTCGCACCGCCCGCAAGATCGTCGAGGCCGCGACGCGATCGGGCGTCGGCACGCTGACGCTCTACGCCTTCTCGGCGGATAACTGGAGCCGCCCCACGCCCGAAGTCGGCGCGCTCATGCGCCTGCTCCGCCGCTCGCTGCAGATCGAATCGAAGCGCTGCCTCGAGAATGGCGTGCGCCTGACCATCGTCGGACGGCGCGATCGTTTGCCCGCATCCCTCGTCATGGCGATTCAGGAAGCCGAAGCGGTCACCGCACACGGACGCAATTTGCACCTGCGCGTGGCGATCGATTACTCGGCACGCGAATCGATCATGCAGGCCGCGACGCTCGCCAATGGCGAGCCGTTGAACCACGAACGGTTCGCCGCGCTGCTGGCGCAGGCGAATCACGATCCGTTTCCGATTCGCAACGTCGATCTCCTGGTGCGCACCGGCGGCGAACAGCGGTTGAGCGATTTCCTGCTGTGGGAATGCGCGTACGCGGAGTTCTACTTCACGCGCTGCATGTGGCCGGAGTTCAGCGAGAAAGAATTCTTGTTGGCACTGAGCGAGTTCGATGCTCGCGAGCGTCGCTTCGGCCGAGTCCCCGCGGCGGCGTCGTAGGCCGGGCGCCAGGCCGCGTTTCGTATAGAGGGTACCGCTAGAGGGTACCGCGGCCGCGCGGCCCGGACGCTCCGGCGCGGCGCGACGACGCGCGCCGCTTGTCATCCTGAGTCGCGCAGCGACGAAAGGATCTCATCCGTGTCCTGATCGCGGGATCATCCACCCGGACGAGATCCTTCGCTCCGCTCAGGATGACACGGCCAGCCCAATGAGCGAAGGGTCGGGGATGTCTGGAGGCGAGGCGTGGCAATAGTGCCCGGCCGTATCGGCACTATTGCACTCGCTCGCCGGAAGACATCCCGACCCTGAGCGCTTTGGCGCGAGACGCCGGAAGACATCCAGCCCTGAGCACCCAAAGCGTCCACGCGCGTTCTCGGAACGGCGCACACCAATTGCGGCCACACACCTCGCGTGCGCATATAGAGGCCCGTGACCCAATCCCCGCTCATCGGCCGCTCCGCCGAACTGCAGACGCTATCATCCGCGCTCGGCGACGCCGATACGGCGCGCGGGACGACCGTCTTCATCGTTGGCGAGAGTGGCATCGGCAAGACGCACCTCGTTACTGCCTTCGCCGAGCAGGCGGCGCCGCGGGGATTCAGCGTCGTGGTCGGGCGCGCCTACCCGGTCGAGACCGGCGTTCCCTATGCCGTCTTTTCCGACGCCTTTCTTCCGCTGTTGCGCGAGATCGAACCGTCGGTGCTCACGCTGCTCACGCGCGGCGGCACCGCCGAGCTCGCGCTCCTCTTTCCCGCGCTCGACGTGGCGTCACGCGCATCGAACGCCGGCCGCGGCGATCCGGCCGAGCTCAAGGCGCGCCTGCTCTGGAACTTCGCGCAATTCCTCTCGCGGCTCGCCGCGCGGCGGCCGCTGCTCATCGTATTAGAGAACTTGCAATGGGCCGACAGCGCGTCGCTCGAGATGCTGCACTTTCTCGCCCGGCAAATCGCGCGCGACCGCATTCTCATCCTCGGCACGCACAACGATCCCGAGCATCGCGGCAGCCAGCCGCTCCGCGTCGCGGAGCAGTCGCTGCGTGGTCTCGGAAACGCGCAGCGCATCCGTCTCGCGCCGCTGAGCGTGGACGCGATCACGGAGCTGCTCGAGCGAACGTTCGGGGCCGCAGCCGAGCAAACCCGACCCTTCGCCGAGCGCCTGCATCGCTGGACCGGCGGCAATCCGTTCTTCATCGACGAAACGATCAAGGCGCTGGTCGATGCCGGCCACCTGGCGCGCACGAATGACACGTGGACGGGTTGGGACATCGAAGACCTTCACGTGCCGTCGACGATCCGCGACGCCGTGCTGGCGCGCGTCGCCGATCTCTCTCCCGAGGCGCGCGCCGTCGCCGATCTCGCCGCGGTGTTCGGGGCGCGCGTCACCCACGACGAGCTGGAATCCGTCGCCGGCCTGGCGCACGAGCCTCTCATCGCCGCGATCGACGCGCTGCGCGCCGCGGACGTGCTCGCCGAGCGAGAAGTCGGAACGGAGATCGTGTATGATTTTTCACATCCGTTAATTCAAGAAACGTTATACGCGGAGCTCGGCCTGGCGCGCACGCGCGCGCTCCACGGCACCATCGCCGAATCGCTCGAGGCGCTGTACGGCGCGTCGGCGATCGATCACGCCGGCGAATTGGCGTTTCATTACGCGCGCGGCGATACCCGGCGCCTCGCCGGCAAGGCGGTGGAGTACCTGCGCGCCGCCGGTCGCGACGCCTCGGCGAAATACGCGAACCAGGAAGCGGCCGACTACCTCGGCACGGCGCTCTCGTTGTCGGACGACGACAGCGCCGACGCGCGCCACGACCTCGCCATGGAGCTGGCGCGGGTTCGGCAACGGCTCGGCGACTACGCCGGTGCGCTGGCGCTCTGGCAACGCGCGCTCGACGCGGCGCGGTCGACCAATGACGTCGCGCGCATCGCGTCGATCGAGCGCAGCATTGGCCTGGCGCGCTACTGGGGCGGCGCGTTCGATCACGCGCTCGAACATTACGATGCCGCGATCGCGGCCGCGCGCACGGCGGCGGATCGCACGCTCGAGGCGCGCGTCATGGTCGCGAAAGCGAGCTGTCTGCAGGGGCTCGGACGCAGCTCGGACGCGCGCGCCGAAATCCACTCCGCGCTCGCGATCGCCGAATCGATTGGCGATGAGAGTTTGCTGGCGCGGGTCCATCGGGCGATGGTGCTGTCGTACTTGTGGACGGGCCCCGCGGACAAGGCGCGCGAGTATGGGCGGCGTGCGATCGAGCTGGCCGAATCATCAGGGCAACGCAGCGTTGCATGGTCCGCTCACTGGGCGCTCGCCGTGCTCGGCGGGCTCACCGGAAAATCCGAGGACGCGCGGCGGCACCTGGCCGAGGCGCATCGCGTCGCCGACGAGTTGCGGTCACCTCTCTTCCGTGTGTGGACGTCGGAAGTCGAAATCGAGTACGCGGCGGGCGTGGGCGAATGGGATCACGCCGTGGCGCTCGCCGAGCGCACGATCGAGATGGCGCGCTCGCTGGGGCAGCGCACGCTCTTGCCGCGCACACTCGTGTGGTTGGGCCTGTTGTACCTCGGGCGCGGCGACATCGAGCGCGGAAAGGGGTGCGTCGATGAAGCGTGGTCGCTGGCGAACGCGGGCGATGCTTCGGCCATTCGCGACGTCTTCTCGCTCGTACCCGCGCACATCGGGCGCGCGGCATATCTGCTCGCGATGAAGCAGTATCCCGACGCGATCGCCGTCGGCGAGAAGGGGCTGCGCATCGCCGATCGGTCGCGGAACGTCGTGTGGGCGATTCATCGTTTGATGCCGGTGATCGCCGAAGCGTCGCTCTGGGCGGCCGACATGGAGCGCGCACGCGAGCTCGCTGACCGCATGCGCCGCGATTCGACCGCGCTCGGCCAGCGCCTCGGTCTGGCGTGGGCCGACGCATGTGACGCGCTGGTCGAGATGTTGAACGGCGACACCTCGCGCGCCGTCGCGCTGTTGCGCGGCGCGGCGGAAGCACTCGAGGCAATTCCCTTCGTGCCCGACGCCGCGCGCGTGCGGCGTCAGTTGGCGGTTGCCCTCGCGGCGACCGGGGATCGCGAGGGCGCCATGCGCGAGCTGCGCCGCGCGCACGAAGTTTTCGCGCATCTCGGCGCCGAACCGGAGCTCGACGCCACGCGCGAGCAGATGCGCGAGCTGGGTGCGCGTCCCCCAACGCGCACGAACACGCAGGGTGTCGGCGGGCTCACCGGCCGCGAGCTCGAGATCGTGCGGCTGGTCGCCGCGCGCCGATCCAACAAGGAGATCGGTGCCGCGCTCGGCATCTCGGCGCGTACGGCGAGCACGCATCTCTCGAACATCTTCGCGAAGCTCGGCGTCGAGTCGCGCGGCGAGCTTGCGGATCGCGCGCGCGAAGCGGGACTCCTCGAGGCAAGCGGCTGATCAGTTCTTCAGCAGCCGCGCGTTTCCGGAGCCGGTCTCGATGCGAATGCGCGCGTTGCCGTTGCCGATGCGGCCTCTGACATGATTGCGCTCGAAGCGCGTCGACGAGACGGGGAAGTCCGTTTCGAGTCCGCCGCTGCCGGACTCGATGTCGACGTCGCCGCCCTGCGTGCCCGGTAACCGAACCGTCACGCCGCCCGAGCCGGATTCGGCGGATACGTTGTCGACCGTCGAGTCGAACTGGAGTTCGACCCCGCCGCTTCCCGCATCCACGGCTGCGGTGCGCGACTTGATGTGATCCAGATGCAGCCCGCCCGATCCGACGTCGGTCTTGAGTGTTCTCACATCGATGTCGCCGCCGGCAATTGAGCCCGATCCCGTATCCATGAGCAGCGCATCGCCATGGATGTGGCTGACCATCACGCCGCCCGAACCCGTATCGAGCGTGACATCTCCGTCGGCATCGGTGACGGAGACTTCACCGGAGCCGGTGTCGAGACTCAACTTGCCGCGCGTGTGTTGCGCCGTCACGCGCGCGCCGGCAACGCTCACGCGCACATCGCCGTCGACGTTCGCGACGTTGGCGTCGCCGACGCCCCAGTGCACGACGATGCGCTGTCCGCGCGGTATCGTCACCACGACATCGGCGTATGCTTCGAGTCCCTGGCCCGAGCCGCTGATCTGCACCTGATCGCGCCGGCTGAACCATCCACCGCCTTCATTGTCGTCGAAGGTGCCGTCGCTGTTGACGCGCAACTGCGTGTGTCCGCGCGAGCGCATCGCAGGATAGACGATGCGATCCGATGGATACACGATGCGCAGCGAGTTGTACCCATGCACGTCGCCGGTTGCGATCTTGAGCTGCGCGGCATCGCGCCCGTGACGCGTGATGGTGACGCCGACACGGGGCGCGGTGCCAGGCTCGAGGCGGAGTGTGCCGGCGAGGTTGTAGATCGAAACGCGGTCGCCGGTCAAGGTGCGCTGTTCCGTTTGCGCGGAGAGCGTGACCGCGGCGGCGGCGACGAGGAGGAGCGGACGAATGAAGAGGCGCATGCCGGGGAGGGGGAGGGACATGCGGATAGACACAGGGAGGCCGGGGAAGGTTTGAACGACAACGACCTCAGTGAATATGCGTAATCGCCCAGGTCCAATACACCGCATCCTCCGGCGACATGTTGCCGCGCGGCGCGAGGCGCGCATCCTGATAGCCGTACCGCCCGATGTCGAGCAGATACTGGCCACGCGACGTCAGCGTGCCGCGGCACACGCGGTCTTCGCTCGGCGGACTATTCATCTCGGTCTGCAATCGCGTCAGCAGCTCGTTCATGATGCGCGGCGGCAAGCGGTGGCGCTCCGAGGGATAAATGAACGCGAACAGCGTGAGATACGAGAGCAGCAATTGCCAATGCGGGTCAAAGCGCTGCATCACACGATCCCAATCCAGCGTTTCCGCGCACGAGCGAATGACGTGCGCGACGTCGGCGCCGTCATATCGCTCACGTTCCATCACGAACGCCTTCTGCCAGAGCAGCTCCTCGACCGGCGCGATCTTCACCGGCATGCCGAGGACGTCGGCTTCGATCGCGTTGTTGAACCAGTGGTCGTCGACGCGGCACACACCGTTGCCCGAGCTGAAGACAAGATCGACGACGTCATTGCCTTGCTTGGCCTTCGCGAGCCAATGCGGAAACGTGATCTCCGTGTGATAGCCCGCCTCGCGCAGCGCCTCGAGTCCCGCTTCGAGATCGTCGTGGCGGATGAACAGATCGAAGTCCTTGGTCTCGCGCACGATGCCCGTGTAGTTGAGCAGCGCATGCGAGCCGCCGACGTGAAAAGGCACCTGCGCATCGCTCAGCACGTGCAGCGTTCGGCGGTAAAACGCGTTGGTGTCTTTTCCCGGATGATCGAAGGTCGATTGGTAGGCCATGCGAGCCGGACAGTGCAAGATTTGCAGCACTGGCCCAAATCCTTCAGTACGGCCCGGTATGCCCAATACCGGCGATACCGTGCGCCTCGCGGCGCTCAGCGACATCCACTACACCAAGAGCTCGGCCGGCGCGATGGCGCCGCTCTTCGCGCAGATCGCCGAAACCGCGGACGTGCTCGTGCTCGGCGGCGACCTCACCGACTATGGGTTGGCCGAGGAAGCGCGCGTGCTCGCGAAGGATTTGGCGCCGGTGAAAATCCCGGTTGTCGGCGTGCTCGGCAATCACGACTTCGAGGCGGGGCAGGAAGGCGACATCGTGCGCATCCTCACCGACGTCGGCGTGCACATGCTCGACGGCGATACGTGGGAATTCCGCGGAGTCGGCTTCGCCGGTGTGCGCGGCTTCTGCGGCGGCTTCGGCCGCGGCGCGCTCGGGCCGTGGGGCGAGAAAATCATCAAGGACTTCGTGCACGAAGCGGTGCAGGAGGCGCTCAAACTCGAGGCCGCCTTGGCGAGGCTGGGCACGGATCAACGCATCGTGCTCATGCATTACGCCCCGATTCGTGAGACGGTCGAAGGCGAGCCGCCCGAGATCTTCGCGTTCCTGGGCTCGAGTCGTTTCGAGGATCCGCTCACGCGCTTCGAGGTGACCGCGGTCTTTCACGGTCATGCACACAAGGGCGCGCCGGAGGGAAAGACGTCGTCCGGAATTCCCGTGTTCAACGTCGCACACGCGGTGTTGAAGGCGAACTATCCGGATCGGCCGCCGTTCAGATTGTTCGAGGTGCCCACCTCCGGTCCGAAGGACCACACCGTGACGCCGATCGGCGATCGCCGGCAGTGGGGTCGCCGGTCGGGCGATCGCTCGGCGGAATCGCAGAGTGCATCGGGGCCGGCGAATCCTTCGTCGTGAGCGTCGGCGCGCGTTGGTAATCAACGCGCGTTCAGCAGCTCCGACGTCAGTTGATCGAACAGGGCGCCGAACGAAACGCCCGGCGGTTCGTAGTCGATCTCGATGCGCGCTTCAGTCGCGGTGTCGGCCGTCTCGTGCACGTTCACGGATCCGGCGTGAGAGACCTTCGAGTCGCGCTTGGTCTTCCAGGCAATGACTTCGTTCTTCTTGTCGTTGACGATCTCGACGTCGGGTAGATCGCTGACCCACTGGCGCGCGACAGCATAGACGTCGGCGCTCGGCCGATTCACCGTGACGATGTGTTTGGCTTTGACCGCCCGACGCGCATCGACCGTTGCCGCGGCGCTGACGAGCTCGCCCGGAGCGCGTGCTGGAATTCTCGAGTCCATTCAGTATCCTCCGGGCACGGAGCAGAGCAAGAGGTGTGCACTCTAACTCCTCCCCGAACGGGCCACGGACGAGCGACGGACCAACCCTTTACCACGGACGAACATCCGACGACGGCGGACCGGCACGGAGACGGCGTGCAAACGGTACCCAACGGCGTTTCAAGTCGAATGCTTTCTTTTGAACACCCTCGGGATGCTTCGCGAATCTCTGCGTCCTGAGGTGTTCTAAAAAGTCATTCAACAGCAGTTGACTGCAGTTGACGCCGTCTCCGTGCCTGTCCGCAGTGGTCCGCCGTTTGTCCGTGGTAATGCTTGTGCCGGTACGCCAGTAGGCTCTGTACTCACCGGGCGACAAACGCGTCCATCTTCTCCAGCGCGACACCCATGTCCTGGCGTCCGTACCCAAGACGGAAGTGATTTCCCGAATACCCAAACTGTGACGCCGGCAAAAGCAGTACGCCTTCCCGCTCGACGAGCCGCGCGCTGAATTCATCGACGTTGCCGCCGAGATACTCGGGAAAGCACACGCTGCCGGCGCGCGGCCGTACCCAGCGAAAGCGGCCGCCGCCACGAGAGAAAAATTTATCCAGCAGAGACAAATTTTTGTCTATGATCCCGCGCGCCCGCGCGATTACACGATCCTGCGCGCGTAGCGCAATGAGCGACAACACTTCGCTCGGGGCGCTGCTGCAAATCGTCGTGTAATCCTTGAGTGACGCAACGCGTTTTCTGAGTGACGCATCACGCGTCGTAATCCACCCAATTCGTAGTCCGGCGAGCGCGAACGACTTCGACATCACGCCGAGGCTGATCGCGCGTTCCGAGCAATCGGCGGCCGCGGGCAGCCGTGGCGCGCTGTGCTCGAGCAAGCGATACACCTCGTCCGAAAAGAGATGCGCCCCGTGCAGCTCGGCGATCGCAACGACGCGCGCCAGCTGATCGGCGCCGACCTGCGCACCTGTTGGACTGTGCGGGAAGTTGATGACGATGACTTTGGTATTCGGCTGCATCGACGCGGCGATTGCATCCACGTCCAGCGACCAGTCGCGCGGCGAGAGCGGCACCATCGTGACGGAGGCGCCGATCGACTTCGCGACTTCGTACAGCGATTGATACGCCGGCCACACGACGACCGCGTGGTCACCGGCCCCGAGCAGCGCGTGCATCGTCAGAAACACGCCTTCCTCGGCGCCCGCGAACGTGAGCACGTCGTCGGCGCTCGCCGTGTCGTACAATCGCGCGATCTCTTCGCGCAGCGCGGGCAGGCCAAGCGATTCGGTGTACCCGAGACTCAGATGCTCCCAGCGTTGCCGCGCGTCGTCGTCGGCCAGCTCCAACAATTCGGAGAGACTGTACGGCTCGACGTCCGACGCGCACAACACGTGGCGCACCGCGAACTCCCAACGCGCGAAGTAGCGCTCGAGCGTAAAGTCCGCGATGCGCACGACTCGCTAATTCTACTAATTCGCCGTGATCACACCGCAGGCGACGCGGCCGCCCGAGTTGCCCGCGGGATCGGTCTTGTAGTCGTCGCGGCCGGCATGCACCACGACGGCCGAACCGTCGGCATCGAGCAAGGCGTTCTGTCCTTTCAGCGTGACGTTCGGCAGCAGCGCCTCGAAGTGCAGCGAGCTCGAGGCGGGCGTGTCGAGATTCGGCAGATCGCCGAGATGCGGCCCATGCTGATTCAGGTATCCGTGCTGCCGTTGGCCGGGATTGAAATGGCCGCCCGCGGTTGTGAATGGCGGTTCACATTTTCCAATCGCGTGAATGTGAATGCCGTGCGAGCCCAGTCCCAGGTCGTTCACCGTTCCGTCGACGACGACGCCGGCATAGCTGTCGGCGAACGTCACGCGTCCAACCTGCTTGCCGCTGGCGTCGTGCAGTATCGCGGTGGCCGACGAGAATGTCTCGGGCACGACGACCTGCATTGGCGCGGCCGCGGGGTTGGCCGACGAGGGATTGACCGCGGGCGAGCCGGATGTCTTGCAGGCGACGAGCGTTACAACTGCAGCGAGCGAAGCGAGAGAGGTCTTGATCATGATGGAGTTCCGGTGAGTTCTGCGTATGCGGCGCGCACGCGATCCAACGCTTCCTCGGGTGTGCGGCCGGTGGCTGACAGATGGCCCATCTTGCGTCCGGGACGCGCCCCGCGTTTGCCGTAGAGATGAAGCCGCACGCCAGGATGCGCCAGCACCGCGTCGAAGCGCGGTGATCCAGATTCCCACAGATCGCCAAACAAATTGTAGATCGCGCCCGGCCGCAGCACCGACGTGTCGCCAAGCGGGAGATCGCACGCGGCGCGCACGAGTTGCTCGAACTGGCTCGTCGAACACGCGACTTCGGTTTCATGAAACGAATTGTGCGGACGCGGCGCGAGCTCGTTCACGAGCAGCTGACCATCGGCGAGCAGGAACATTTCGACGGCGAGAATTCCCTCGAGCTGAAATCCATCCGCGATCGTGCGCGCGATCGACTCCGCCTCGGCGACGACGGCGGGGGGCAGCGGCGCCGGAAGCACCGACCACGAGAGAATCTGATTCTCGTGATAGTTGAGTGCCGGCGGATAAAACTTGATCTCACCGCTCGGGCGACGGCAGACCATGATCGACAGCTCGAGATCGAGCGGCAACGCCTGCTCGGCCACCGAGTGCCGCTCACCGAGCGAGAGCCATGCTTCGGCGATGCCGTCGAGGCTCGTCACGCGTGCCTGGCTCCGACCGTCGTAGCCGCCGTGGCACGCTTTCACGAACAACGGCCCGAGTGATTGGTACGTCTCGACGAGATCCGCGGTGGTGCGCACTTCGCGATACGGCCCGATCGGCACGCCGATCTCGGTGAGCCACGCTTTCTGCTTCGCGCGATCCTGGATGATTTCGAGAATTCTCGCGCCGGGACGCAGCGGCGCGTGACGCTGCGTGGCAGCCAGCGCGTCGCGTCCGATCTGCTCGATCTCGAGCGTGACGACGTCACACTGACGCGCGAGATCCTCAGCGGCGTCCGCATCGTCGAACTTCGCGGCGACGACGCGATCGGCCACGGCGCTGGCCGCGCAGTTCGCGTCGGGATCGAGAATGTGCACGTTGTAGCCGAGCGTGCGCGCCGCCATCGCCGTCATGCGGCCAAGCTGGCCGCCGCCGAGAATGCCGATGGTTGCGCCGGGAAGGATCGGTGCCATCAGCTCCGCGCGACGTTGGTGTTCGCGAGCACGTCGTCCGTGCGCCGCTTGCGCCACTCTGAGAGGCGCGAGCGAAGCTCGCGCCGTTGAATGGACACGATCGACGTCGCGAGCAGCGCGGCGTTGATCGCACCCGGCTCGCCAATCGCGAGCGTGCCGACGGGAACTCCCTTCGGCATCTGCACGATCGACAGCAGCGAATCGAGTCCGTTGAGCATCGTCGCGGGAATCGGCACGCCGAGGACCGGCACGGAGGTCTTGGCGGCGACCATGCCGGGCAAATGCGCCGCGCCGCCGGCCGCCGCGATGATGACTTCGATACCGCGCGCCTCGGCGGTCGATGCGTACTCGAACATCCAGTCCGGTGTGCGATGCGCCGAGACGATGCGTGCTTCGTGCGGCACTCCGAGCTCGGCGAGAAGGTCGATCGCCGGCTGCATGTATTTCAAGTCCGATGCGCTGCCCATGATCACGCCGACGATGGCCTTCGAAGCGCCGCTGTCGGTTGGGTGACCGGTGGGTGAGGTAGTCTGGTTCGGCATTTGGGGGAGTGCGGTCGGGAGGAAATATACGCGGGCAGTTGCGCCCACGCTCGTTCACCATTTGCTGAAGAGGTGTGCATGCGGTCGTGTTTTGTCAGACACGCGGGTCGTTGTACGTTCGTCGCCGTACCGATGCTGCTCGGCGCGCTGTCAACGGCGCGCGGCCAGCTCGTGACGCCCAAGACGGTACCGATCCACCAGGACGAGCAGTTCTCGATCATCCCGTCGGCGCGCGCGGGCATGGCCGGCGTATCGATCGCGCTCGACGACACGCTGGCCGACCCATTCGTGAATCCCGCGAAGGCGACGAACGTGAAGGTGGGAACGATCTTCACGAATCCGTTCTCGCACGGCATCAGCGCGGGCCGCGGCGGGGGACACACGCTGCCGCTTGGCGGACTCGGAGCCATGGGCAATTGGTCGGGCGGGGTCGTGTTCGCGTTGCAAGAGCTGGATCATGGTCCGGGGAACGCGATCAGCGATCGCACGGCGTCGAATCAATACGCCACGGTCGTGCTCGCGCGGCGACTGCCGGGCGACGTCTCAGTTGGCGCGTCGGCGTACGTGGCCGGACTGAACGCGCTCGACGGCGTCGATCTGTTGTACGCGGGCAGCGATCGCATCGTGCAATCCGGAACGCTCACGGACTTCCGGCTAGGGTTGACGAAGATGTGGGGCGCGCGGCGATTGGAGGTGTTGCTGCTGAACAACAACACCAACATGAGTGAAGACGTGCACTACACGACGTTCACGTTCACGCCGACGAGCTCGACGACGACGCAGCGGACGGATCACAACGCGGATCATACGAAGATCTGGGGCCTGCACACGCAGTACGTGCAGCCGGTTGGCGAGGAGGGATGGCGCGTGGGTTGGCTCGCGACGGTCAACCGGTTGTCGCATCCCGAAATCCCGAATTATCAGATTCAGAACATTCCGCGCGATCCCGGAACGACGTACGGGTTCAACGCCGGCATCGGCGCCGCTCGGATGTTCGGCCACACGACGTTCGGCGCGGACGTGATCGAGGAGCCGATGGTCAGCAACACGTGGGGCACGGCGGCGCGCGATACCGCGATCGTCGGTGGCGGTACGCTGCTCGCCGGCGCGCGAACGGTCGATAACCACTTCACGTTCACGAATGCGAAGATGCGCATCGGCATCGGCCACGACATTCTGATCCACGACGACACGGCCTCGGTGTTCACGTGGCAGCTCGGCCTCGGCGTGTATGCGATCAACTATCGACTGCATCAGGTGAATCACGTGCAGGCGAACGATCGCTTCGACGACGAAGGGTGGACGGAGTGGACGCCAAGTCTCGGGCTGCGCTGGAGAACGAAGGAGATGACGGTGCAGTACACCTACCGGCGCACGTGTGGGCCGAGCGATTGCACGGACTTTTCGTTTTTTGCGAGCGGGGACAAGGTCACGGTGCCCGCGGCGTCGACCGGCGGGGTGATCGCGGCGCCGAGCTCACCGCTCACGATCGAGACCGGGGTATCGCACGTCCATCAGATCATGGTGGCGATACCGATCCGGTAGAGCAACTGCGAAGGGCGAACCGAACGGGCGAACCGAAACAACGAACTGAACGAGCGAACCGAAACAGCGAACGGAAACGGCGATCTTTCCAATCGCTGTTTCGGTTCGCTGTTTCGGTTCGCTCTCTCGGTTCGCTCTCTCGGTTCGCCGTTTCCATTCGCCGGTCTATCGCCTTCAGCTATCTCTTGTCAACCACCACCTGCCCGCCCTTCATGACCCATTTCACTCCATTAATGAGTACACTCATATCCCTCAACGGATCTCCGTCGACCGCGACGATGTCGGCGTAGTACCCCGGTTGAAGCCGGCCGAGCGACTTCTCCATTCCGAGAATCTCGGCGCCGTTGACCGTCGCCACCCCGAGCGCCTGCGCCGGTGTGAGTCCGGCTTCGACGAGCCAGTGGAGCTCGTGCGTATTTTGCCCGAACATCTCGTGCACCGCGTCCGAACCCATTCCGAGCTTGACGCCGGCTTTGATCGCGCGACGAGCCGTCTCGATGTTGAGCAGCCGGAAAGAGTCGAGTCCCGCGACCTGCCGCGGCGTATAGCGATACTCCTTCGCGTACTCGGCGTAGTAGCGATTGTGGTCGATCGTCGGCACGTAGTAGATGCCGCGCCGCGCCATCTCGGCCAGCGTGGCGTCATCGAGACTCACCGAATGCTCGAGCGTGTTGGTGCCCGCGCGCACCGCATCGCGGCCGCCCTCCGGGCCGTAGGAGTGAATCGCGATGCGCTTGCCGTACTGATGCGCGGCATCCACGGCGGCTTTGATCTCGTCGGCGGAGAAGGTTTCGTTGCCCGACACGTCGGCGCCGGTGCCCGTTGACGCATACATCTTGATGTAGTCGACGCCCGCATCCACCTGCTGCTTCACGGCGTCGGGGATTTGCGAGATGTTGAACACGCGGCCGCGTGCGGTCTTCGTCGTGTCCGTGTTCGGTCGATACGGTGGGCGCGCGCGCTGTAGCCCGTACCCCGCGGCGAAGATGCGCGGCCCCACGAAGACGCCCTCGTTCACCGAGTCGCGCAGCGCGAGATCCGCATAGTTCGACGCGCCGAGGTCGCGGACGGTCGTCACGCCGGTTTCGAGCGTGTGAATCAAGTTCTGGCGCTGCAGCTTGAACGTCAGCTCGAGCGGACGTTGCGGCTGGCGCCACGGATCGCCGCCCGCGTCGGGATCGTACGCGTAGGTGATGTGCGTGTGCACGTCGATCATGCCTGGAACCGCGGTGTAGCGCGTCAGGTCGATGACCTGGGCATTCGCGGGGATGGCGTCGCGCGGACCGGCGATTCGTGTGATCTTGTCGCCGTCGACAATGATGACACCGTTTCGTGTGACGAGACCGTTGCCGTCGACGACGTTCTTGAACTCGAGGACTTTCGTTTGCGCCTGAACCGACGTGGCCAGCGCGAGGAGGATGAGGCTATGGAGTCGCATGCTTGTAACAATGGCATGTCATCCCGAGCGACGCGAGGGATCTTCCGTGTTGGTCTGAGAGCCCGCCCACTCTACCGTGACGCCAGATTCCTCGCTGCGCTCGGAATGACGGTCGCGGCGAGTTGCCACTCCGCGCCGCTCCTTCACCCGAATGTCGAATACTGGCGGCAGCGCGCCCCCGACCTCTACGACGCAACCGTCTCGACGACGAAGGGGGACTTCGTGCTCGAGATTCACCGCGACTGGGCGCCGCACGGCGCCGATCGATTCTATCAACTCGCGCGCGCTCGGTACTTCGATGACTCGCGCTTCTCGCGGGTGGTGCCGAACTTCATCGTCCAGTTCGGCATCGCCGGCGATCCGCGCGTGAATGCCGTCTGGGCGACTCGCACGTTCGCGGACGATTCCGTGAAGCAGAGCAACGTGCGCGGCACGATCGGGTTCGCAATGACCGGCCCGAACGCGCGCACGACGCAGCTCTACATCAGCCTCGTCGACAACTCACGCCTCGACGCGCAGGGCTTTTCGCCGATCGGCCGCGTGGTGCGCGGCATGGACGTCGTGGATCGACTGTACTCAGGGTACGGCGAGACGTCGGGCGGCGGCGTGAGAGCGGGGAAGCAGGGACCGTTGGTCGCGGGCGGCAACGCGTACGTCGATCGAACATATCCACTGCTCGATCATCTCATTCGTGTGACGATAAACGACGTCAGCGATCCACGCTGACGCCGCCCACGAGCGTCGCCCACGGATGCCACTTCGGGCCAAGCGCGTAGGCGCGTGAATCGCTCTGCGCGCGGTACCCGAGTGTGAACTCCTCGTAGCGCAGCTCGATACCGGCGTTGCCCGACAACACGAAAGGCTCATGGCCCACGTGAACACTTCGCTTGAACGTGTTGCCGTCGAGAAAGAGATTGCGCGCGACGGCTTGTCCACTCGCGCCGGCGCTGAGTGTCAGCGCGAATCGATTCGCCTCGACCAGCCACGGATGCGGCAGATGCACGCCAACCCGCGTATCGAGCCCGAGCTCGGCGTTCGTGATCACGTTGCCGACGGACGCGGCGACTCGCGGAAGTATGTCGGCACCGAATGCGTCGCTCTCGATGAGCGAGACGCGGCGTCGTTCCTCGACGCGCGCAACAATGCCGGGCTCGAATCCCAGCTGCCGCGACCAATCCGTGGGGCGGTTGAACGCGGGCCCCGCCCGATGTGCCAACGCCTGCATGTAGCGCGCGAGCGACGGAGCGCCCGTGACGCCGGCCGTGAGCGTGAATTCATCGCTTCGGTGCTCGTCGAGCGCACGCGCGGTCTGCGACAGGAACAACCAGCCCGCGTTGGGACGCGAACCGGGAGCGGCATGGGCGCTGTCGACACTCACCGACGGCGTATAGATGTCCTGTCCGAGCTCCATGCGCGCCGAACGACAACTCCGCGCGCCGACCACGCATGATTCGCGGCCGCCAAGAAACGCGCGCGCCCAGATCGGCGCATCGCCACCGTCGTAGTCGATGTGCACGCCGCTCGTGTACTCGTCGTCCGGACGATTCCACGGCAGCATCCAGAAATCGAACGCGTCGTTGTCGATGCGCAGCGTCAGCGAATGCCGCTCGGTCGCCGATGCCGGCGAGAGTGGCGCCGATTGCGAAATGGCCGCCCCAATCGGGACGGCCATAGAGCAAAGAATTATCGCTACCCGCGGAATTCCGAGCGAAGGTGCGAAGCGCCGTAGTGAGGAACCATGTTCAAAACTCACTACTGATATTGGATGTACAGGGGCTTCGGAAGCAAGCGGAGCACCTCGAGCGGCGTCAGCAAGGCGTCGCCTTTCCGGACGTCGTTGTGGTAGAAGAGCTTGAATCCCGTGAATTCGACCGGGTGCGCGACGATGTAGTCGCGGTACGAATCGAACTTGAGCCACGGCGGACCCCAGCCGTCCATGTCCATCACCACCTGCACGTGCGGCGTGGGCTTGATGCTCTCGGCATCGGGCACCATGTCGGAGCGGAAGCGATGCACGATCAGGATCTTCGGCGGCAGATTGTGTTCGGTGACCAGCTTGTCGAGCGTTTGAATCGCATAGTTCACGTCGCTCGCCATCATCTGTCCGACCTTCGCGCTCGGCCGAACGCCTTCGCGCTTGTAGTGCATGTAGAACTCGGGATCGACGCCCAGATGGACGTCCGGCCGCTCGAGATACTTGAGGAGCAGCGGCAACTCGGTTTGCAGCGTGCTGTGCCCCGCTTGGATATCGACGAACAGCAGCCCTTTGCGGCTCTTCGCCCAGTTGTACGCCTTCTCGATCGTCTGCGGGTTCTCGCGCCGGCGCCAGCCGCCGTCCGCGCCCGGATCACCCGATGCGACGACGGTCACGAGGTGAATCGCGGGAATGACCGGCGTCGTCGGATCGGCCTTGCGCCACTCGGCAACGGTCTTGTCGAGCATCGACAACATCTGATCCTCGGGATACTCGCCGAGCACGCCCATCTTCTTCGAGTGCGGGTTGCCGTAGTAGGCGACGATGCGGTTTTCCGGCAGCAGCGAGCCGGCGAGACGCGTCGGGCCTTTCGGCCACGTGTCGACCTTCTTCGCCCCGGCGCGAATAGCCGAGCGATACTCGGCCTCATCGGCTTTGGTGCGACCGGGGTTCAAGTTCATGCTGTTCGTATCGCCCTTGAGGAACGCGGTGAGCGATACAGGCCCGGCGATCGCGGACGCGCGCGATGCGGCGGCGGAGTCGCTGCTGACGACGTCGCCGCCGGCGGTGCCGTTCGAGCCGTTGCCGGCGGGCGAACTGCTCGCGTGCGCGCTGGTGCTGTCGGGCGTGGCCGCTTTGGCGCTCGGCTTCCCGCTGCATGCGGCGAGCGCGACGGCGCCGGCTGCGGCGAAGGAGAGCATCAATTCACTGCGATACGTCATGTTCTCGAGGTCTCTGCGCGGGGTGTGCGGGGTGTGATGTGGTACACCAACGAAGACAAATGGGCACCGTACGTGCCAGCGCGACGGCGTGTTCAGCGTTACGGCGGCGTAGCGGGCGCAACGGCAACTCTGGTGACGCGAAGCAGCGCCCCCATCGTCGTTCCCTGCAGCAACAACGAGAGGACCACGACGCCGACGCTCATCGCCACGATGAGGTCGCGCCGCGGGACGCTCGCCGGCAGCGACAGCGCCAACACCATCGACAGCGCACCGCGCAGTCCGCCCCACAGCAAAATGTGCGACCAGCCCCTCGGCCACGCTCGCGTCGTGCGCTGGCTCAGCGCATCGACGAGATAAACGACGCCGGCCCGCGCCACGGTCATCGCCACGTACGCGATCGCGATCTCTCTCCAGAATCTCGCGAGATCGCCAAGCGGCACCGCGAACCCGATCAACAGGAACACCACCGAGTTCAGCGCGAAGGCGATGTATTCCCAGAACGACGATACCGCGACGCGCGTCGTTTCCGACATCGCCACGGGGCGCGTGTAGCTGCCGCAAAGCAGGCCGGCGGCCACCGTGGCGATCACGCCGGAGACGTGGAAGCGCTCGCCGACGACGAAGGAGCCGTAGGCCGCGATCATCGTCAGCGTGATCTCGATCATGGGATCGTCGATGCGGCGAATGGCCTGCGTGATGATCCAGGCGATGGCGACACCGACGACCACTCCGCCTCCCGCGACGAGCATGAAGCTCGCCCCGAGCCGCGGGACGCTGGCCGGGGCTCCAGTGACGACACCGAGAATGAGCGCGAGCAGGACGATCGACGTGCCGTCGTTGACGAGGCTCTCGCCTTCGATCAGCACCGCCAGCTCGACGGGGACGCGCATCTGGCGGAACAGCGCCGTCACCGCGACGGGATCGGTCGCGGCGACGATCGCGCCGAACACGAACGCCAGCGTCATCGAGAATCCAACCGTCAACCCGAGCGTCGAGAGCGCGACCTCGGTGAGCGCGCCCGTGATCGCGATCGTGGCGATGACGCCGGGGACCGCGAGGAGCAGGATCCCGATGAGGTGCCGGCGGAAGGCAATCCAGTTCAGCGCGTAGGACGCCTCGAACAGCAATCCCGGCAGGAAGATGGTGAACAGCAGCTCGCGTGTGAGATGCGGCGGTTCCACCACGTGCAGCGCGCCGAGCGCGATGCCGGCGACGACGAGCGAGACGGTGTAGGGGAAGCCGAAGCGTCGCGCGACGATCGCGACGACCATCGCGACGGACAGGAGAACGATGAACACGCTGTCGACGGTCATCTCGGCGGAGTGTCGCGCGGAATGCAAACTCCCCGGCGGGAGGGCGGTGGTGGGACAGCGAACGGATATGTTCGCCCTTAAAGCAAAAAACAGTTATTTTTCGGCGAGTAAAGTAAAAAATAACTTGCTTTTGTGCGATTTAAAGCAAAATATTATATGCTTTTTTCGTACTTAAAGCAAATGGTCAATTGCTTAAATTCTATGTAAAGCAAGTGTTTCTTTGCTCAAAATCTGCTGAGAAGGACACGAAAAACAGGTCTCCGCCATCCCAATATGGGTACTCGAGCAATGTCACGGAAGCCAAAGCGCGGTCGCCCAAGCCAGCCGCCGGTTGAGTTCGCAACGTTGCAGCTTCGACAGCTCGACCGGCATTTCAGCGAACTGAGTCGCTTGGCGTTGAGAGCCCTTGCCGCCCCTCCTGGGGGGTGGATCAAGGCAATTCGAACCGCACTAGGGATGAGCCAGGAGCAGCTCGCGCGCCGACTCGACGTGACGCGCCAGAGCGTTGCCTCACTCGAGCGCGGCGAAAGCAGCGGCAAAGTGACGTTACGCGCCCTGCGAAACGCAGCCGAGGCTCTCAATTGCGAACTCGTTGTCGCACTGGTACCGAGGCAGCCGCTCGAACACGCCGTCAATGATCGGGCTCGTGCGAAGGCCCTGGCTGAGAGAGACAGGCTCATCCACACGATGCGACTCGAGGCGCAGGACGAATCCGTCGGAGACGCGTTAAGCCTCGACGCGGATACTGCGAAATGGCTGACCGAGCGCCGCTCAGAGCTTTGGGATTAGGCCGGATTGACTGAGCCTGCAGACGAAGTCGTCGAGGGAGCCACTCCGCTTGATGAAGATGAGCAAGAAGGGCTGCGAGTCGCTGCCAAGACACGCGGGGACTTGAACCAGCTCGAGGCTGTGAACATTCAAGCTGCCACGGAGTGGGCCGCAAAAAAGCGAAATTTCGATCCCTTCTCCGTGAACGACCTGCGTGACCTGCACCGCCGCATGTTCGGATCCGTTTGGGACTGGGCAGGGACGTTCCGACAAACGATGAAGAACCCGTCTCCTTTACCTGCCCACGCGGTTCAGAACGCGATGCACGACTTTGCGGCGAACTTCAAGGCTCAGTATGAGTCTGCCAATCGGTCGCCTGAAGACTTGGATCGTATCGCGGCGCGCTATCACCACGAGCTGGTTCGAATTCACCCGTGGCCCAACGGAAACGGTCGCCACGCAAGACTTGCGACGGACCTGCTGCTGCGACGAATGGGGCGTCCGCCATTTACGTGGGGAAATAGCGATCTCCTTAAAGTCACCGCCGCTCGATCGGCCTATCTCGCTGCGCTCCGCGCGGCGGATGGATACGACCTGACGCTGCTTTATGATTTTGTGCGCTCCTAAGCCGCTCCGAGGGTGAACGGGTTGGATTGTCGTTCTTTCCGTCTAGCTTCGCTCATGGGGCCGTTGGACCACCTCGCGAAAAAGAAAAGGGCCCGGCGATTGACTCGCCGGACCCTTTTGTACTCCCCGAGTAGGACTCGAACCTACGACCACTCGATTAACAGTCGAGCGCTCTACCAACTGAGCTATCGGGGATCAGACAAGGAAAAGTAGCGAGGCGAAGGACCAAGTCAACTGCGTCCAACCGCAAGGAGCATCGTTACTTATGCTCTGTCATCCTGAGCGAAGCGGAGCGCAGCGAAGGATGACAGCTTGCGCCTACACCGCCGCCGGCACTCGCTGCTCGGCCGCCACCTTCTTCGGCCGCGTCTGTTCATACTCCGTGAAGCCGGGCAGAACCGTGCGCAGCCACTGGCCCGTGTACGACTGCTTCACCTTCGCGATCTCCTCCGGCCGCCCCGACGCCACCACCTCGCCACCACGATCGCCCGCCTCCGGACCCAGATCGATCACCCAGTCCGCGAGCTTGATCACGTCCATGTTGTGCTCGATCAGAATGAGCGTGTGGCCCGCGTCGACCAGCCGGTCGAACACCTGTGACAGTTTTCGAATGTCGTCCAGGTGCAGGCCGGTCGTCGGTTCGTCCATGATGTACACTTTCTTGCCGCTCTTCTTCGCGCCGAACACCAGCTCGCGCGCCACCTTGAGCCGCTGTGCCTCGCCGCCCGAGAGCGTCGTCGCGGCCTGACCCAGTCGCAGGTAGCCCAGGCCGACTTGCTGCAGCTGCCAGAGCGCCTGGCCGAGCTTCTCTTCGCGCGGGAAGAAGCGGATCGCTTCGTCGATGGTGAGGTCGAGCACCTCGAAGACGTTCTTGCCGTGCACGCGCACGTCGAGCACCTGTGGCTTGAATCGCTTGCCGCCGCAATCGTCGCACGGCACGAACACGTCGGCCATGAACACCATCTCGACCTCGAGATAGCCCGCCCCCTCGCACGTCTCGCAGCGTCCGCCCGCGACGTTGAAGCTGAACGTGCCGGCCGTGTAGCCGCGTTCGCGCGCCAGCGGTGCGTCGGCGAAGATACGCCGGATCTCGTCGTACGCCTTCACGTACGTCACGGGATTCGACCGCGGCGATTTGCCGATCGGACTCTGGTCGATGACCACGACGTCGTCCAGCGCCTCGACGCCGGTGATCGTATCGAACGCGCCGACGACCTCGCCCAGGTGCTGCTTGGCCGAATGTTCGCCGTGCAGGCGCGTCTCGAGCGCCCGTGCCAGCACGTCGTGTATGAGAGTACTCTTTCCAGAACCGGAAACTCCGGTCACTGCGGTGATGGCGCCGAGGGGGATCTTGATGTCCACGCCCTTGAGGTTGTGCTCGCGGGCCCCCGTCAGCGTCAGCCACCTTGGGCCCAGCCGCCGCCGCTCGGCGGGGACGGGAATCTCGCGCCGACCCGTCATGTACGCGCCGGTGAGCGGACTCTCCGCGATCCGTGAGATCGGACCGTTGAACACGAGCTGGCCGCCCTTGTCGCCGCTCGCCGGTCCGAGCTCCACCATGTGATCGGCGGCGCGAATGGCGTCGGGGTCGTGCTCGACCACGAGCACGGTGTTGCCCGTATCACGCAGACGATGCAACAGCCGCAGCAGCCGGTCCATGTCGCGCGAGTGCAGGCCGATCGACGGCTCGTCGAGCACGTAGAGCGTGTCGACGAGTTGCGAGCCCAGCGAGTTGGCGAGGCCGATGCGCTGCGCTTCGCCGCCGGAGAGCGTGCGCGTCGCGCGATTCATCGTCAGGTAATTGAGGCCGACGTCGCACAGGAACTGCACGCGGTCGCGCGCTTCCTTCAGAATGTGGCCGGCCACCTGGCGCTCGAACTCCGTCATCTCGAACGTGTCGAGCCACGCGAGCAGCTGGTCCACCGGCAGCTCGCTCACCTCGGCGATGGTCCGGCCGCCGAGGCGCACCTGCAGCGATTCGGGCTGGAGCTTGGTGCCGTGGCAATCCGGGCACTCCTGCGCGGTCTGGTACTGCCGTAAGAAAACTCTAATATACTGCTTGTACTTTTTCTCCTCGAGATCGACGAGGAAGGGAAAGATGCCCTTGTAGCCGCGGACCTTGGCGCGGAGCAGCTTTTCGCGGGCCGCCTTGGAGAGCTTCTCCCACGGCGTGTCCATCGAGATGCCTTCCTTCTTCGCATACTCGGCGAGCGCGCGGCGCTTGTTCTCGTAGCGCGGCATGGTCCACGGCGCGATCGCGCCCTCGCGCAATGAACGCGCGGGGTAGGGCACGATGAGCGTTTCATCATACTCGAGCGTGGCGCCGAAGCCGTTGCAGCGCTTGCAGGCGCCGCGGGGGCTGTTGAAGGAGAAGAGCTGCGGCGTCGGCGACGGCGCGCGCGTGCCGTCGTTGGGGCATTCGAAGCGTTCGGTGAATCTGAGAACGGGCGTCTGGGCGTATGGGCGTGTGGGCGTGTGGGCGGGAACCGACACCGGCTCGGTGAAGACGATCGTGCAGTCGCCGTCGCCTTCGCGAAATGCGGTACCCACGGCTTCCGGAAGTCGGCTCCTGGCTTCGTCGCTCACCGCGAGACGGTCGACGACCACCAGCAACTGCTTCGCGAACGTGACGTCGATATTCTCGCTCATGAGATCATCGAGATGCTTCACGGCGCCGTCGACGACGACGCGGACGAAGCCCTGGGCGCGCAAGTTCTCCACGACGACTTCGTGCGTCACCTCGTGCGACAGCGCGAGCGGATACGTGACGTAGAAGCGCGTCCCCGCGGGCAGCGCGAGGATCGTGTCCGTCACCGATTGGACCGTATCCGGCTTCATCTCGCGGCCGCAGAGCGGGCAGAACGTGCGGCCCACCCGCGCCCACAGCAGGCGCAGGTAGTCGTAGATCTCGGTCGCGGTGCCGACGGTCGACCGGGACGTCTTCGTTGGATTCTTCTGCTCGATGGCGACGGCGGGAGAGAGGCCGTCGATCGAGTCGACGTCCGGCTTCTCCATGCGCTCCAGGAACTGGCGCGCGTACGCCGACAGCGATTCGACGTAACGCCGCTGCCCCTCGGCATAGATGGTGTCGAACGCGAGGGAGGATTTCCCGGAACCCGACGGTCCGGTGATCACCGTGAACGCGCGGCGCGGAATCTGGAGGTCGAACCCTTTCAGGTTGTGCTGCCGTGCGCCGCGGACGACGATGAAATCCTTCATTCGTCGAAATTTAGCGGAATGCGGGGGACCGAAGAAAGGGCGAAGCGACGGTCATCCTCGCGAGCGAGTGGAGCGAGCGAATCGAGGATCTGCTTGTGTGAACGCTGTTCCGAAGAGCAGATCCTCGACTCGCCTTCGGCTCGCGAGGATGACAGGGGTGCTACTTCCGTCGCCTCGCCAACCTGCCAATCACCAGCAGTATGATCGCCCCAAACGTCGCGATCCCGATGTCTCGGAGATCGAGCGTTCCTGCATCGACCGTCCCCCAGCCCAGCTTCGTCCCGATCCACCCGCCGAGCAGTGCGCCAACGATCCCCAGGAAGATCGTGAAGATGCAGCCCGCGGGATCGCGCCCCGGCATGAGGAACTTGGCCAGCGAGCCGGCGATCAGGCCGAGAAGAATCCAAGAGAGCCAGAGAGGCATGTGCGCTGGGCGATGAGCGATGGGCGCTGGGCGTCACTTAGCGGAGAGTGGTCAGCACCGACTCACCAACTCTAACGACGAAGCGGGAGCCGCGGATTCACCGCAACTCCCGCCCATCGCCCAACGCCCATCGCCCAGCGCTAGATCGTTGTCGTCCCGCGCGTCCGAGTGACCGCACGATAGATCCACAACAGCACCAACGATCCCACGATCGCGAGCAGAATGCTCCACAGCGAGAAACCGTTCAGTCCGGCACCGGTGATTGCGTTGCCGATGATGCCGCCGAGGAATGCGCCGACGATCCCGATCAGAATCGTCACGATGATGCCACCCGGATCCTTCCCCGGCATGATCGCCTTGGCGATCGCGCCCGCGATCAGGCCGAGCACGATCCACGCGATGAAACCCATAGCTGATCCTCCGATAAGGGGGTCGACACCACCTAGAGCAACGGACATACCAGACGCGGCAGACGCGGGCGGAAAGCCCGCCCAACACGTCGGTTAGCTTTGGACCAATGCACGAAGAAGACGTCGTCGGCAAAGCGTACGACTCGCGCCTCATGCGCCGGCTGGGCGCCTACGTGCGGCCATACGGATGGCTCGTCGTGGCGGCGCTTGCGTGCCTGATGATCGACGGACTCACACAGCTCGTCGGCCCGTTGATGACGCAGCGCGTCATTGACGTCGCGCTGCCCGCGCACGACGTCCACATCGTCGTCCAGGCCGCGCTGTTCTTCGCGGCATCGCTCGTCGTGGCGTTCTGCTGCCAGTACGGCGAGACGATGCTCACCAGCCTCCTGGGCCAGCGCGTGATGCGCGATCTGCGTCGCGACATCTTCGCCCACGTCCAGCGTCTGCCCGTGCCGTTCTTCGATCGGAATCCGGTCGGCCGTCTCGTCACGCGCGTGACGTCCGACGTCGAATCGCTCAATGAGCTCTTCACCTCGGGAGTCGTCGCCGGACTCGGCGACCTGTTCACGCTGCTCGCGATCAGCGTGATGATGCTCGTGACCGATTGGCGGCTGTCGCTCGCATCGTTCGCCGTCATCCCGTTCGTGTACTGGGTGTCGCACGTGTTTCGGATGAAGGTGCGCGAATCGTATCGCGACATTCGAGCGAAGCTCGCGCGCATCAACGCGTATTTGCAGGAGCGCATTACGGGCATGCGCATCGTGCAGCTGTTCGGGCGCGAGCGCGACGAAGCGGCGCGCTTCGACGAATTGAATCGCGGCCATCTCGACGCGAACCTCGAGTCGATCACGTATTACGCGTTGTATTTCCCGGCGATCGAAATCCTGACGTCGATCGCGCTGGCGCTGCTGATCGTCACGGGCGCGCACCGTGTCGAGATCCATTCGCTGACCGTGGGCACCGTCGCCGCGTTCTTGCAACTCGTTCGTCGCTTCTTCCAGCCGCTGCAGGATCTGTCGGACAAGTTCAATACGCTGCAGCAGGCGATGGCGGCGAGCGAGAGAGTCTTCGTACTTCTCGATACACCTGGCGTCGAGGCGTCGGGGCGTCGGGGCGTCGGACCTGCCGTCACGAACGCCCCGACGCCTCGGCGCCTCGACGCCCCGACGCCCGGCGTCAGCGTCCAATTCGACAACGTCTGGTTCGCATACGATACGGGCCATGTCGCACGCAATGACGGCCAGTTTGCGTCGCCGGAGTGGGTCCTCAAGGGTGTGAGCTTTAACGTCGAGGCCGGTCGGTCGCTGGCGCTCGTGGGTCACACCGGCGCTGGCAAGACGACGATCATCAACCTCTTGCTCCGTTTCTATGAACCGCAGCGCGGCCGCATTCTCGTGGACGGCGTGGACGCACGAGAGATCCCGCTCGAGCGGTTGCGCGCGCTCATTGGCTACGTCCAACAGGACATCTTTCTGTTTGCCGGCGACGTGCTGAGCAACATTAGACTTTCTAATCCGCTGACCGACGAACAGGTCGCGGAAGCAGCGTCGCGCGTCGGCGCCGATCGCATCGTTCGACGGCTGCCGCATGGCTACGCGCAGGTGCTGGGCGAGCGCGGCGCGTCGATCAGCGTGGGCGAACGCCAACTGTTGTCGTTCGCGCGCGCGGTGGCGGCGGATCCCGCGCTGCTCGTCCTCGACGAGGCCACGAGCGCCGTCGACAGCGAGATCGAGGCGGAAATTCAGAGTGCACTCGCGGCGCTGATGCAAGGGCGCACGACGATCGCGGTCGCCCACCGATTGAGTACAATTGTCGATTCCGACGAGATCCTCGTGCTGCATCACGGTGTCGTGCGCGAGCGTGGGACGCATCGTGAATTGATGGCGAAGCGCGGACTCTACGACCGATTGTATCGCTTGCAGGCCGGCGCGGTGCGCGACGCGTTGCGCGATGTATCATCCGCTGCATCATCCGCTGCATCATCCGCATCGTCAGCGGGCTCATGACGCTTGCCAGTCCAAGGCCCGATGGGGTAGTTTCTGCCGGAGTACCTCCTGTTCCCGACGCCGGCCGCGGAATGGTTGCCTGCGCCGCGTTCCTCCTGCTCGGACCGTAGCGCTGAGCGCACACATGCCGGTCATCAAGGTCAACGATCAGCAGTATTCGCTGCGGCCGGGTCCCAACAGGGTCGGCGCAGGCATGGACGCCGACGTCCGGGTTGACGAAAACCCGGACCTCGGCGTTCAGGCGATCGTTGACGTTGCCATCGACAGCCAGGCGGTAATTCGTCGCGCGGGGACGAGTGCGGCGGTGCGCGTGAACGGCGTGCCGCTCGTCGATCCAACGCCGCTCATTCACGGCGACAAAGTCGAGATCGGAGGACGCGAGCTCTTCTTCGCCGACGACACCAAGGCCGGTGCCACGCAGTACGTGTCGGCGAACGACGTCGCGGCGTTGGCGCAGAAGCGCAGCGGTCCCGCGCGCGCGACGGCGGCAACGGGTGGTCGTCTCGTGTCGCTCGTCGACGGAAAGGAATACGCGGTCCCGTCCGGCGGTTTGATCATCGGCCGTGATGCGGCATCGGGCGTCGTCGTGGCGCAGAACGAAGTGTCGCGCAAGCACGCCGAAGTCGTGGCGGTCGATACGGGCTACGAGGTGCGCGACTTCAGCGCGAACGGCGTCTTCGTGAACGGCAACCGCGTCGATCAGGCGTTCGTGCTCTCGCGCGCCGATGTGATTCGCGTGGGCAGCGAGGAATTCCGCTTCTACGCCGACGTGCCGGCATCCGCTCCAAAAGCCGCACCGGCACCCGCCCCCGAACCGCCGCCCGCCGCGACGCCGGAAGTGGTGTCGGCAGTACCGGAGGCACCGCCGGCCAAATCCACCGCGCCGGTTCTCGCTGTGCTCGAGATCACGAACGAAGGACCGACCAAGGGAACGGAATACGAGATTCGCGTTCCGCTCGCGCATGTCGGCCGCGGCGCGCACAACGACGTGGTGATCGCGGACGACAGCGTCTCGGACACCCACGCCAAGCTGCAACGGCGAGACGACGGCTGGTATCTCGTGGACGTTGGCTCGACGAACGGCACCTACGTCGGCGGCCAGCGCATTGCGGCCGAGCGGCGGTTGGATGGCGCACCTGATATAAGATTTGGCGGTGTGAAGGCGGTATTTCGGGCCAAGGACTCTGGGGCCGATACCAACAAGGGGACTCGCGCCATCGCGAGCGTCGACCGTTCCGTGCTGCGGGAGACCGCGGCTCGTCCGGCCGCGCCGCAGCAGACGGTGGCAGTTGCAACACCGGAACCACGCAAGGGGTTGCCGGGATGGATCTGGGGTGTCGTCGTACTCGCCATCGGGGCGGCTGCCGCTTTCTTCCTGCTGAATCGCTAAATGGTCCGTCTGCTTCACGCCGCTCGCACCGACGTCGGGATGATCCGGTCGGGAAACGAAGACAATTTCGCCGTCAACGCGTCGCGCGACCGTGGGCTGTTCATCGTCGCCGACGGGATGGGCGGTCACGCCGCCGGCGAAGTCGCGAGTGAGATGGCGGTGCAGACCGTCGAGCGCGAGCTGCAGGGTGTGGTGCGGGATCTCGAGGACAAGTCGGCGGCGGCGAAGTTGACCGACGCGCTGCGGAAGGCCAATCGCACCATTCACGATCGCACGCTCACGGAAGTCGACAAGCAGGGGATGGGCACCACGGCGTCGGTGCTGATGCTCTCGCCGACGAAGTATCTCATCGGCCAGGTCGGCGACTCACGCGTGTATCTCCTGCGCGACGGCGCGTTGTCGCAGCTCACGAAGGATCACTCGTACGTGCAGGAGCAGGTCGACGCGGGATTCCTGACGCCGGAACAGGCGCGGTATCATCCCTACAGCAACGTGATCACGCGCTGCGTCGGCGCGAGCCCGGACGTCGAGCCGGACGTCTATCAGGGCGAAGTGAAGGTGGGCGACATTTACCTCGTCGCGAGCGACGGTCTCACGGGCATGGTGGACGACCGGCGGCTGCAGATGCTCCTGATGTCGCGCGCGGAGCCCGAGCGGAAGGTGTATTCGCTGATTCAGGAAGCGAACGGGCGCGGCGGACTGGACAACATCACGGCGATCGTGGTGCAGGTGATGGCGGACGAAGCGTAGGCAGGCGCGGGCGGGCCCTTCCGCTCTCCGTGACAGCACTGCATCTCTAGTGGGCGTAGTAAGGTGAGTCCCCACTCTCTCCTCCCTCCAGGCGTACCCTATGCGCTACACCGCATCCGTCGCCCTCCTGGCGCTCGCGGCATTGCCACTTGCCGCCCCACTCGCCGCCCAGGAGCACGCGAACAAGGCCAATTGGCAGCTTGCCGAAAAATTCTCGCCGCAGAATCTGCGGTCACGCGTCTACACGACCGCGGTGAATCCGCGCTGGCTCGGGCAGAGCGATTCGCTCTGTTATGACTGGAAGGATCACACCGGCAATACGTTCTTCCTCGTCGTGCCGACGACGAAGACGAAGAAGCCGCTGTTCGATCACGGCAAGCTCGCGGCGCAGCTGTCGGAAGAGAGCCATCACGCGCACGATCCACAGAGTCTTCCGTTCAACTCGCTGACGTTCGCGAAGGATCGGAAGACGTTCACGTTCGTCGCGGACAGCTCGCGCTGGGAATGGACCGTCGCGACGGAAACGCTCAAGCGCCTCGGTCCGGCAGGGCCGCAGGGTGGCGCGGGACGCGGCGGACGTGGCGGGCGCGGCCAACAAGTGGTGACCGCCGATTCCGTTCCGGGCACGGGCGCCGACTCGCTCAGCACGTGCGGCGGCGCGGGTGGCGGACGCGGCGCCGGCGGCGGTGGCGGCGGCGGGCAGTTCGGCGGCGGCCGCGGCGGCGACTTCCACAACTATTCGCCCGACAGCTCGATGTTCGCGTTCGCGCGCGATCACAACCTGTTCATCGTCAACGCGAAGACGAAGGACACCGTGCAGCTCACGCGCGACGGCGCGAAGTACTACAGCTTCGGCGCGCGCGATACGCTGCAGGAGCGGCAGCAGCAGGAGCTGACGCAGCAGGGCCAGAATCAGAATCTGATCGACGACATCGGCGACCAGCAGGGCGGCGGCGGACGCGGCGGCGTGAATCGCGACCCGCGTGTGCGTGCCCAGGTCGTGTGGGCGCCCGACTCGAAGTCGTTCGCGGTGACGCGCATGGATCAGCGCGGCGTGAAGGAGCTCTACCTCGTCAACAACACTCACAGCCCGCGCCCCGAGCTGATGGAGTACACCTACGCCATGCCCGGCGAGGAGAACGTCGGTCAGGAAGAGCTCTTCGTGTGGCGGAGCGGCGACACGAAGCTCGCGCCCGTCAACATCAAGAAGTGGAAGGACCAGCGGCTGTTCGACATCCACTGGAACGGCAAGGGCTCGGATCATCTGCGGCTGGTGCGCCGCGACCGCACGCAGCGGCACTTCGAGCTGCTCGACATCACGCTGCCGACGCAGGCGATTTCGCAAATTCTCAAGGAAGACGTCACCGACAACTCGAGCGAGCGGCAGAACGTTCGCTACATCACCGCCGGCGGCGACTTCCTGTGGTGGTCGGAGCGCTCGGGCTGGGGACACTACTACCTCTACGACAACGGCGGGCATCTCAAGAACGCCGTGACGAGCGGGGCGTGGCGCGCCGAGCGGATCGTGGACATCGATTCGGTGAAGCGCGTGGCGTACATCGCCGGCGTGGGCCGCGAAGCGGGCGAGAATCCGTATTACACGCACACGTATCGCGTGAATCTCGACGGCAGCATGCTGACGCTCGTCGATGCGGGCAACGGCACGCACACGACCGCGCTCTCGCCGAACAAGAAGTGGCTCGTCGACAGCTATTCGCGCATCGACCTGGTGCCGAAATCCGTGCTGCGCGACGCGTCGGGCAAGCCGGTGATGGACCTGCAGGAGATGGACATCTCGCGCATCAAGGAGCTTGGCTTCCGGATGCCCGAGACGTTCGTCACGAAGGCGGCGGACGGCGTCACCGACATCTACGGCAACATGTGGAAGCCGGTCGACTTTGATTCGACGAAGAAGTATCCGATCATCGCGAACGTGTACCCGGGCCCGCAAACGGAGTCCGTGACGTACCCGTTCAGCGCGAGCAACGTGCCGCAGCAGTTGGCGCAGCTGGGCTTCATCGTGATTCAGATCGGCAACCGCGGGGGCAGCCCGCAGCGCTCGCAGGAATATCAGGGCTTCGGCTATTACAACCTTCGCGACTACGCGCTGGCCGACAAGAAGGCGGGTATCGAGCAGCTGGCGGCGCGCCACGGCTACATCGATCTCAATCGCGTCGGCATCTACGGCCACTCGGGCGGCGGCTTCCTCACCGCGGCCGCCATGCTCCTGCCGCCCTACAACGAGTTCTTCAAGGTCGGCGTGAGCGAATCAGGAAATCATGATAACAATATTTATAATCAGAACTGGAGCGAGCAGTATCACGGGCTGAAGATCATCGCCAAGAACGCGCCGCGCGGCGGCCGGAACATCGTGCAGTCGGGCGCCGCGGCGGGTGGTCCGCGGAACGACGGCAACGGCAATCCCGCGGTGCGCGACGGCGCCGGGATGTCGGCGGTGGCGGCGTTGATGGACGGCTCGATCGCGGCCGACGACACGACGAACACGTTCCAGATTCACGTGCCGACGACGGTGGATCTCGCGGCCAATCTCAAGGGCAACCTGCTCCTCGAGACGGGCGACATGGACAACAACGTGCATCCGGCGAACACGATTCGGCTGGTGCAGGCGCTCATCAAGGCGGACAAGCGCTTCGACTTCATGATGCTGCCCGGGAAGCCGCATTCGTACGGCGACATGACGCCCTATACCAATAGGCTCATGTTCGAGTACTTCGCGGAGCATCTGCTCGGAGATTATTACCGGCAGGATGCGGCATATAAAAACAAGTAAGAGCGAGGGCTAACGGCGCCAGCCCGAACGGCGCCAGCCCGAACGGCGCCAGCCCGAAGATCGCCAGCCCGAGCTACGCAAATTCGAACGCCGCAGCGTCGCTCGAATTTGCGTAGTTCGGGTTGGCGCTTTATGGGTTGGCGCTTCATGGGTTGGCGCTTCATGAGCTGGCGCTTTATGGGCTGGCGCCGTTCGGTTTCGCGCCCGTTCGCTCTACCCGAGCAATGCTTTCCCTTCCGCGATCCGTCCCGCAACCTCCTCTCTATTCATGTTCGCGAGCGTGATAACCGCCGTTGGCTTCACCGCCACCCTCGGCGTCGTGAACACCCTCAACCACCGCGCCGAGCGATAGAACTCGTCCGATAGCTTGGGAAGGTTGACCGCACCTTCCCATCCTTCCGCCGTCAGCCGCCGCACTTCGCCATACGGCCGCTGCACGAGCAGATCGAGTCCCAGCATCTGCGTCTTCACCGGATAGTCGAGCAGCACGTCACCCGGCTGTAATCCGCACTCGCGCGCGATCGCATTCTCGACGGCCACGGTGAGCGCACGGTCGTCCGCGATCCATTCGCCGCCGCCCGGCGCGAGATCCGCGGCGGGACACTCGAACGCGCGCTTGTAGAGCTTTCGCTCGCGCAGCGCCCGCAACATCGGACTCGGCGCGCGTTGCGCGAGGTCGTGCAGAAGGCCCTCGTCCGTAAAGCCGGCGAGCGTCCGCGCGGCGAGCGTTCCCGCATCGAGCGCGTCGCCCACGAGCCGCTTGTACATCGCCGTCGCGCTGCGCACCGCGTGGTGCCAGTACACGTTGCGATACATCTGATACTTCGCGAAGAGCAGGCTCTCGAGCGCGGAGAGTCCCTTCTCGATCATGCCGACGCGCGGCGCGTTCGTATCCGGATCGCGCACGACCGCGAGCGCGTTGATCAGCCGATCGACGTCGATCTCGCCGTAGCTCACGCCGCACATGAAGGCGTCGCGGCGCAGATAGTCGAGCTTGTCGAGATCGATCGAGCCGGAGATCAGTCCCTGAAGCGGCGCATCACTCTCGCCGCGAATGAGCGCGATGATGCGCTCCGGTGCGTCGCGGCCCAGCTCGCGGCGCAGGATTTCGGCGACCTCGCCGTCGACGATGAGTGGACGCGCGACTTCCTCGTGATGCAGCGCGCCGATCTCCTCGAGCGCATGTGAGAACGGGTAGTGGCCAATGTCGTGCAGCAGCGCCGCGATACGCGTGAGCTGACAGTGCTCGGGACCAACCGCGTCGAAGTCGCTCTGCTCCTCGAAGAGGCCGAGCGTGCGCCGCGCCAGATGGTACGTGCCGAGCGCGTGCTCGAATCGCGAGTGCGTGGCGCCCGGATAGACGAGGAAGGCCAGGCCCAGCTGGCGGACGTAGCGCAGGCGTTGAAAGGCCGGTGTATCGATCAGCTCCGACGCCAGCGGATCGAGCCGGATGTTGTTCCAGAGCGGGTCCCGGATGATTTCCACGGCCATGGGGCGTATGATACTCGGGACCGGAAACCCGCGCGTCACCTGGCCGTAGGGAGTCGCATGCAGACATCGTCGTCGCCAGCCGCACCATCGGCATCCGCGCCGCAAACGCCGTCCGCTCCGCCGGCGCCGGCTTCGTCAACCCCGCAAGCTCGAGCGAAGCCAGGCCAGGCCGGCACGATCGACACGCCGTCGCTTCGCGCACAGCTCGGCGATCTGAACGTGCAGCTGGCGGCGCTCAAGGCGGAATGGCGCGGCCTTCAGAATCAGCTGAACACCATGCGCCTCGACAATCCGGCGCGGGCCGGTGTGCAGCAGAAGGCGGCGGACATTGGCGTGCAGATCGCGAAGGTGCAGGGCGACATCGCGCGGCTGCAAGCGCAGATCGATCAGCGTGAAGGCGGTCCAGGTACGCTCGTTCCGCCGCCGGTGCCGCGCGGCCGCGGGTTCGACCCGGATCTCGCGGCGGGGTTGATGTTCGCGTTCATCTTCGCCGTGCTCATGCCGATTTCGATCGCGATGGCTCGGCGCCTGTGGCGCGGCCGCCCGCCGGCGGCGCCGATGACGGATCCGTCGATCGCGCCGCGGCTCGACCGGATAGAGCAAGCGGTGGACGCCGTCGCGATCGAGATCGAGCGCGTGTCCGAGGGACAGCGCTTCGTGACCAAGATTCTGGCGGAGCGGCCGGCGAACGACGGCTCATCGATTCGCGCGTTGGGTGCCGGGCCGGCGGAGCCGATTCAGACGCCCGAACGCGAGGCGATGCGGCAGCAGCGGAATAGTTGAACGCCGCTGTCATCCTGAGCGTACGAAGGACCCCAATCCTCGGCGGAAAGGGGTCCTTCGTCGCTTCGCTCCTCAGGATGACAATGAGGTGATTACCGCGGTCCCGCGTTCCTCACGGGCTCAGACACGAACTTCTCATACTTCGCGAAGTTCTCCTTGAACATGCCGGCGAGCTTCTTCGCCTGCTCGTCGTACGCGTTCTTGTCCGTCCACGTGTCGCGCGGATCGAGCACGTCGAGCGGCACATCCGGGATCGTCTTCGGCACTTGCAGGCCGAACAACGGATCGGTGTGGAGCGGCACGGACTTGAGATCGCCCCGGAGAAGGGCGGCGACCATCGCGCGCGTGTGCGACAGCTTCATGCGCTTGCCGATGCCGAATGCGCCGCCGGTCCAGCCGGTGTTGACGAGCCACACGTCGGAGCCGTGCTGGTCGATCAACTTGCCAAGCATGTCGGCGTACTTCGTCGGATGCCACACGAGAAACACGGCTCCGAAGCACGATGAGAAGGTGGCCTGCGGTTCTTTGACACCACGCTCGGTGCCCGCCACCTTCGCCGTGTACCCCGAGAGGAAGTAGTACATCGCCTGTTCGCGGGTGAGCTTGGCGATCGGCGGCAACACGCCGAACGCGTCGGCGGTGAGGAATACGATGTTCTTCGGATGTCCGCCGCGACCTGACGGCACGAAGTTCGGGATGTAGTGCAGCGGATACGACGCGCGGGTATTCTCGGTGATCGACTGATCCTCGAACTTCACTTTGCGCGTGAGCTCGTCCAGCACGACGTTCTCGAGAATCGTGCCGAACATCTGCGTCGTGTTGTAGATGTCGGGCTCGCCCTCGGGCGAGAGGTTGATCACCTTCGCGTAGCAGCCGCCCTCGTAGTTGAACACGCCGTCGGGCGACCACCCATGCTCGTCGTCGCCGATGAGCGCGCGCTCGGGATTGGCGGAGAGCGTCGTCTTGCCGGTGCCGGAGAGGCCGAAGAAGAGCGCGGTGTCGCCTTCCTTGCCGATGTTCGCCGAGCAGTGCATGGAGAGCACGCCCTGCTTCGGCATGTAATAGTTCATCACGGTGAACATCGCCTTCTTGAGCTCACCGGCGTAGCGCGTCCCGCCGATCATGATCATGCGCTTGGCGAGATTGAGCACGATGAACGTGCCGGAGCGGGTTCCGTGCTTCGCCGGATCGGCCTGGAACTCCGGGGCGTGCAGCACCGTGAAGTTCGGCTCGAACGTCGGCAGCTCGGTGGGCTCGGGGCGGATGAACATGTTGCGCACGAACGCCATCTGCCAGGCATTCGGCGAGACGTAGCGCACCGACAGGCGATACTTGGGATCGGCGCCGCAATAGAGATCCTGAATGAACAGCTCGCCCTGGCCGTCGAGGTAGGCGCGCACGTCGGCGAGCAGCGTCTCGAACTGCTGCTCGCTGAACGGCTGGTTCACCTTGCCCCAGTCGACGTCCTGCTCCGATGATGGATCTTTAACGAGGAATTTGTCATTGGGCGACCGGCCGGTGTGCGGCGCGGTCACGCTGCAGAACGGACCCATGTCGGCGAACCGGCCCTCGCCGCGCCGGGCCGCCTGCTCGATCAACACCGGTGCCTGGAGATTCCAGTGCACCTCGCCGCGCGGCTTGAGCCCCTGCGCGGCCAAGCCAATCTTTCCCTGCAAACCGGCGTCGTCCTGCGGCGTCGTTTGAGTGGCCATGTCTAACCCCTATAACCTCGAGAAAACCGTCGGTGTGGGCCCGCTGCCATTCGGGCGGGCCGCTGATTCGATGGGAGAAGTGCGTTCCTGCGCGTCCACCACCGCGACCGCGGCCATGTGGACGATGTCCTGCACGTCGGCACCGCGCTCCAGCACGTGCACCGGGCGGCTCATGCCGACGAGAATCGGCCCGATGGCCGTCGCGCCGCCCAGGTGATGCAACAACTTGTACGCAATGTTTCCCGCGCTCAGGTTCGGGAAGATCAGCACGTTCGCCTGCTCCTTGAGCGCGCTGAACGGGTAATCCCGCTGAATGATCTCGGGATCGAACGCGGTGTCCGCCTGCATCTCGCCGTCGACCGTCAGCGAGGGATCGCGCTGCCGCAGCAACTGAACGGCGCGCGCCATCTTTTCGGCTTCGGGATGACGAACCGACCCGAAATTGGAGAAAGACAACATCGCGATCCGCGGTTCCAGCCCCATCGTCCGCGCGATGCGCGACGCCGAAAACGCGATCTGCGCCACTTGCTCGGCCGTGGGATCGATGTTCACGGTCGTGTCCGCGCAGAACACGAGCTGCTTCTCGAATACCAGCATGTACATGCCGCTAACGAGACCCGCTTTCGGATGCGCGCCAATCACTTCGAGCGCGGGACGGATCGTCTCGGGGTAGTGCAGGTTGACGCCCGACACGAGTGCGTCGGCATCGCCGCGCGCCACCATGCATGAACCGAAATAATTGCCGTTGAACAATCGGCGGCGCGCTTCGTCGAGGCTCATGCCTTTGCGCTGCCGGCGCGAATACATGAATTGCGCGTACGCCTCACGCTTGGGCGACGACGACGGATCCTCGATCGCGATCTCGTCGAGTGGAACGTTCATCGCGTGCGCTTCGGTCTCGATCGTTTCGCGATCACCAAGGAGAATGGGGAACGCGATGCCTTCCTCGATGCAGATGCGCGCCGCACGAATGACTTTCGGCTCTTCGCCTTCGGGGAAGACGACGCGCTTCGGGTTGCCGACGGCGCGATTCATCAGCCCGCGCATGACGCCGCGCGCACCGCCCAGCCGCACCTCGAGCCGTTCACGATAGTCGTCGAGATCGATGAAGTCGTTCGCCGCGCCCGAGGCGACCGCCGCCCACGCGACCGCCGGCGCAACCCACAGCAGCACGCGCGGATCGAACGGGAAGGGAATGAGATACTCGGCGCCGAAGCACACGTCCTGAAGACCGTACAGCGCCGCGACCGAGTTCGGCACGTTCTCCTTGGCGAGCAACGCGAGTGCACGCGTCGCCGCCATCTTCATCTCTTCATTGATTTCGGTCGCGCGGACATCCAACGCGCCGCGGAAAATGAACGGGAAGCCGAGGACGTTGTTGACCTGATTGGGATAGTCGCTGCGTCCCGTCGCGATGATCGCGTCGTCCCGCACCGCGCGTACTTCTTCCGGCAGAATTTCCGGAACGGGATTCGCCAGCGCGAAGATGATCGGATGCTCGGCCATCGCCTTGATCATCTTGCCCGTGACGGCGCCGGCAACCGAGAGGCCGACGAACACGTCGGCGCCGACGAGCGCGTCCTCGATCGTGCGCGCGTCCGTTTCATTTTGAAAGCGCGCCTTGTACGGGTCCATGTCATCGTTGCGACCCTTGAAGATGACGCCCTTCCGGTCGCACATGATGATGTTCTCGCGCTGCACGCCCAGGCGGATGTAGTGCTCCGCCGTCGAGATGGCGGCGGCGCCGGCGCCGGAGAACACGACGCGAACGTCCTCGATCTTCTTGCCGACGATCTCGACGGCGTTGATCAGCGCCGCGCCGGAGATGATCGCGGTGCCATGCTGATCGTCATGGAAGACGGGAACCTTCATCGTCTTCCTGAGCGTCTCTTCGATGTAGAAGCAGTCGGGCGCCTTGATGTCCTCGAGGTTGATGCCGCCAACCGTGGGCTCGAGGAGTTGACAAAATTTTATCACGTCGTCGGGATTCTCGGAGCCTACCTCGAGATCGAACACGTCGAGGTCGGCGAACTGCTTGAAGAGATTCCCTTTGCCTTCCATCACCGGCTTGCCGGCCACCGCGCCGATGTTGCCGAGCCCGAGCACGGCGGTGCCGTTGGTGACGACCGCGACGAGGTTGCCCTTGGCGGTGTACGTATACGCGAGATCGGGATCCTTCTTGATCTCGAGGCACGGCTCGGCGACTCCGGGGGAGTACGCGAGCGAGAGGTCCCGCTGGTTGGTGAGCGGCTTCGTTGGAACGACGGCGATCTTCCCCGGCCGTCCGTTCGCGTGATAATCGAGGGCGTCCTGGCGTTTGGTCACAGACCTGAAAAATAGCCGGTTCTGCGGCCTAAGTCAGTGCGCCAACGATGGCTAGAAGTTGACCTCTATGCTGGAGTAGATCACATAGCCGTTGCCCGCGACCGCGTACGGCAACGACAGCCGTCTCACTCCGTGAACGCGCGGGCTGGATTTTCGACGCACGCCTTCACGGGCCGAGGCTCGCTCGGCGCGTTGGTACCGTTCCAGCACTCGCCGTAGAGCGAGCAGTAGCAGACGAACGTTTCGAGGCGATTGTTATTCAGCGCGGTGCGCCACACGCGTACGTCGGCCGAATCCGGCAGGGAGAGCAGATCCATTTCGGCGCCGACCGGAGCGACGAGGCCGCGGGCGAATGTGGTTTGCTTGTGGTCGCGCCACGTGAGCGTGATGTGCATCGAATCGGCGGCTTCCTTCCAGGAGCGCACGGGATGGCCATTCACGTGCACTTCGAACGAGCGAATGATCGCCGGACCGAGGCCCAGGTTCTGGACGATGCGCGCGTAGCCGTGTTCTCCGGAGTTTCCGAGAATCAAGTAGGGCCACACGGCGGCGTGGGCTTGATCGCGCGCGAGTTTTGTCTGATAGATCGCGGTGACCAGCGCGGCAATCGCGATCAATGACGCGGAGGCCGAGATCACGCCGGTCGTCACGCGCTCCAAACGCAGCGTTCGCAGAATGCTGCGTCGCTCGGTGGCTTCGGCTTCTTCTTCTGATGGATTCATCGGCGTAGGTTTGTGGCTGTGACCAATCCATTGGGCGACGCCGTCGATCGTGCGCGGACGCGGCGCATCATCATCATCGCGGTGATCACCGTCATCGTCGAGGGTGCGCTATTCGCGATCGCGCGGATTGCGCCGGCGCTGGCGGGGCTCATTCGGCCGGTCTATCTGGTGGTACTGGCGTGTACGGCGATCACGGGGTGGCATGCGCTGCGCCGGCGTCCCGGGCACGATCGCCGGCATTCCGACCGGCGCAATCATGCAGGGCTAGCCGCTCCGACCAACGACCCAACCGATCACCGCGCCCCCGACTGAGCCGATCACGATGAGCGGTGCGTAGGCTTTCGTGATGATGGCGTCGGACGCGCTCACGAGAAAACCGACGGCCGCGCCGATCGCCCACGGCGGAACGCCAACGGCCACGAGCTGCGGCGCGCCGATCATCGCTCCGATGAGAAACCCGATCGTCATGCGGTTGAGAAAGGCGCCGGTGAGCGCGGCGGTTTTGTCGGGGAACTGCATGGGCAGCATCGCCGCCGCCGCGAGGGCGCCGAAGACGCCGCCGCTCACGGCGCCCGCAAGAAGTCTGGACATGGCGCAATAGTACAGGCCGGTTGGGGAGCGTCAAGCCGTCGTGATCCCGAGCGGAGGCGCGGAGCGCCGAAGTCGAGGGACACCGTCCGGGCGGAGGAGTTCTCCCCGAGTGAAGGGGGTCCCTCGACTCGCTCCGCTCGCTCGGGATGACACGCGATCACTCGCTACACCTCGAGGTGATCGCCCTCGCGCGCCGAGATCAGGTACAGCACCGGCATTAAGAATACGCTAATGAGTAATCTGGAAAAAAGCCCGCCGACGATCACGAGCGCGAACGGCTTCTGCGTATCCGAGCCGACGCCGGTCGACAGCGCGGCCGGCAACAGGCCCAGCGCGGCGACGAGCGCGGTCATCATGATCGGCCGCAAGCGCAGCAGCGCGGCCGTGCGGGTCGCATCGGGAATGGTGAATCCCCCCAGTCGCAGCTCGTTCGCGTACGAGATGTAGACCACGGCGGTTTGTACCGACACACCGAAGAGCGCCAGGAAACCAATCATCGACGACACCGAGAACGGCGTGTCGGTGATCCACATCGCGACCAGGCCGCCGAGTGGCGCCGAGAGCAGCACGCCGACGACGGTGATGAGCGGAAACTTGAAGTTGTGGTACAGCACGAAGAGAATCGCGAAGATCGCGATGATCGTGAGCGGCAACACCACGTTCATCTGCGCGCGCGAGGCCGTGTACTGCTCGAACTCGCCACCCCACCGCGTCGTGTAGCCGATCGGCAGCTTCATCTGCTTCGCCACCGCCGCTTGCGCTTCAGCCACGGCGCTCGACAGATCGCGCCCTTCGACCGCGTACTGCACGCCGATGTACCGCGAGTTGTCCTGGCGGTAGATGAACGCCGCGCCGTTCGCCACCTGAATGTCGGCGACTTCGCGCAACGGTACCTCGCTGCCGTCCGGCGTCGAGATCAGGATGTTGCCGATCTCCTCCGGCGTCGCGCGATACTGCGGCTGCAATCGCACCACGAGATCGAAGGTGCGCTCGCCCTGCACGACTTCCGTCGTCGCCGCGCCGCCCACCGCGGCCTCGATCAATCCGTTGAGCGCGTCCGACGTCAGGCCGTACCGCGCCATGCGCTCTCGATTGGCGCTGATCGTCAAGCTGGGCTGCCCAAGCTCCTGCACCAGCACCACGTGATTGATGCCCGGCACTTTCTCGATGATCGCCTTGAGCTGCTTGCCCTTCTCCTCGAGCACGTTCAGGTCGGTGCCGAAGATCTTCACGTCGAGCGACGACTTGAGGCCCGTCAGCGCTTCGTCGACGGCATCTTCGGCCGGCTGCGTGTAGTTGAAGATGATGCCGGGGAAGCTCGAGAGCTTTTTCTGAATGGCGTCGATCAGGTCCTGCTTCGAGTGAAACGAGCTCCGCCACTCGCCATACGGGCGCAAGCCGACGTAAAACTCGGCGTTGAAGAAACCGGTCGGGTCGGTGCCGGCGTCGTCGCGTCCGTGCTCGGACGCGACGGTCGTCACTTCGGGAAAGCTCCGCAACACTTGCCGGATCTGCGGGACGATGGCCGACGACGCCTCGAACGAGATGGTGTACGGCATCGTCGCGCGCACCCAGATCGCGCCTTCGTCGAGATGCGGCATGAACTCGCCGCCGCGCGACATGGCGATGAACGCCGAGAACGCGAAGATGACGAGCGATGCGACGATGGTCGCGCGGCTGTGCGTCAGACACCAGTCGAGGCCTGACGCATAGCGGTCGCGAATCCACTCGAATGCGTGATTCGTCCGTTCCTTCACTCCCTTGCGCATTACCCACGCGCACAGCGCGGGGACGACGGTGAGCGTGAGAAAGAGCGCGCCAAGCAATGCGTAGATCGTCGTGTCGGCCATGGGGCGAAACAGCTTGCCCGATGGACCGGTGAGCGCGTAGATGGGCAGGAATCCGGCGACGATCACGGCGATCGCGTACACGATCGGACGATTGACCTCGGACGCCGCCTCGAAGATGACTTCGCGAACGCTGTACTCGGTCCCATGGCGGCGCGCGAGCTGTCGATAGATGTTCTCGACCATCACCACCGCGCCGTCGACCAGAATGCCGAAGTCGATCGCGCCGATCGACAGCAGGTTCGCCGGAATGTTTCGAAGGTCGAGACACATGAACGCGATCAGGAGCGACAGCGGAATCGTCACCGCGACGATCAGCCCCGACCGGATGTCGAACAGAAAGAAGATCAGCACCACGATGACGAGTGCGATGCCGCGGAACAAATTGTCGGCGACGGTATGCGTCGTGAGCGCGATCAGGTCGCTGCGGTCGTAATAGGGAACGACCTTCACGTCTTTCGGCAGCACGTGATCGTTCAGCTCGCGCGTCTTCGCCTCGACGCGCTTGAGCACCACCTGCGCCTGCTCGCCCGTGCGCATGAGGATGATGCCTTCGACCGCGTCGTTCTGATCGTTGTACCCGAACTGCCCGAGCCTCGGCGCATGTCCGATCTCGACGGTGGCGACGTCCTTCACCAGCACCGGCACGTGATTCTTCACCGCGATGACGAGATTGCCGATGTCCTCGAGCGTCACCACGCGGCCGAGACCGCGCACGTAGAAGAACTGTCCGCCCTCGGAGTAGAACCCGCCGCCGCCGTTGCTGTTGTTGGTATTCAGGGCGGACTGCATGTCGTCGATCGAGAGGCCGGCGCCGGCGAGCTTGGTGGGATCGACGAGCACTTGGTACTGCATCGTCTCGCCGCCGAGCGACGCGACGTCGGCGACGCCGGGCACGCTGCGGAATGCCTTGTCCAGCACCCAGTCCTGCAGCACGTGCAGGTCCATCGGCGAGCGATCGCTGCTCTGCACGACGTAGCGATACACGAGGCCCGAAGGCGAGAACGGGGCTTCCATGTCGCCGGACACGCCGTCCGGCAGGCTCGCACCGCCGAGTCGCTCGAAGACTTGCTCGCGCGCGAAGTAGAGATCGGTGCCTTCATCGAACGTCACACGAATGCTCGACAATCCGTACAGCGACACCGAGCGCATGACGACGAGATTCGGGAGGCCGTTCAGCTCCGTCTCGATCGGGACGGTGATCAACCGTTCGACTTCTTCCGCCGCGTGACCTTCCCACTGCGTCGTGATCTCCACCGCGGGCGGCGAGACGTCGGGATACGCGTCGACGGGCAAACGATTCAGCGAAAAAATGCCGCCGACGATGAGCGCGATGGCGACGACCGCGATGACGAGCGGTGCCTTGACCGATGCTTCGACGAGTCGCTGGATCGGACCGCGACTGCCTTCGACGACGCCGGTTGGTACAGGCTCGCGCGGCGGCCTGGGTTCGGAGGTATTCTGGCCGGTCACTGGCTCTCCGCGAACTCGAGGAAGAGCGCGCCCTCAGCCACGACCTTGTCGCCCGGCGCAATGCCGGCCGTAATCTCGTACTGGTCGCCGATGCGCGAACCGAGCGTAATCCGTCGCCGCGCGAACGAGTTGCCGGTCGCGGCAAGGAACACGTAGGGCAAGTTCTGATCGTCGCGCATGACGGACGACACGGGAATCAGAATTCCTGTCCGTTCACGCGCCGCCTTGATCTGCACGCGCACGAACATGTCGCGCCGCAGCACCTGGTTGTTGTTCGGCGCCACGACGCGCACCTGCACCGCCTTGGTATTCGGATCGGCGAGCGATGCGATGTAGTCGACACGCCCCGGAATCGGCGCGCGCCCGACATCGGTGATGACGTCGGCGACTTCGCCCGTCGAGACATCCGGCAGGTCATTCGCGTAGACGTTCGCCAGGACCCACATCGAGCTCAAATCAGCGATGGTGAAGCAGGGCGTGCTTCCAGCCTGCAGCAGCTGGCCGTCGGCGATGAGCTTCTCGACGATCGTCCCGTCGATCGGCGAACGAACGATCGCGGCGATCGACGTCGTCTTGCCGTCGCGCACGGACTGAATTTGCGACTCGTCGACGCCGAGTGCGCGCATGGCTTCGACGGCGGCTTCGACGTCGGCCTCCGCGGAGGCCAAATCAGTTTGCGCCTGCTCCAGATCCCCACGCGCGAGCGCGTCATTCTTGAACAGGGCCGAGTCGCGCTCCGCGATTCGCTTCGCGTTGCGCCACCCTGTCTGCGCCTTGCGATAGTCCGCGACGGCCGACGCGAAGTCGGGCGACGACACGTACGCGAGCGGATCGCCCTTGTGAACGACCATGCCGGTATTGCCGACGACGCGCGTCGCCGGACCCGACACCGGTGACAGCACTTGCGTCGAGCGATCGCCGTTGAACGCAACGTTGCCCGTTGCCTCGATCACCGGCCGGAACGACGTCTGCGCGACCGGCACGAGATGGATGCGTTGGCGCTGGTCTTCGGTGACGGCGATGTTGACCGGCTTCGGCGAGGCAGTATCCGCCGGCTTCGGTGCGCTCTTCGAGCACGCAGCGGCGAGCGAGAGCACGACGCTCGCGAGAGCCGCGCGGCGTGAATGAGTCATCGTCATGGAACGCGGGCTCCGGCAGTGGGGATGAGCCCGAGCGCGCGATCGAGATCGGCGCGGGCGGTATTGGCGGCGGCGAGTGCATCGGCGAGCTGCGATTCGGCCTGCAGCAATGCCTGGCGCGCGGTGAGGACTTCGAGTGCGGACGAGCCGCCGAGCGAATAGCTCGTGGCGGCGACTTGATACGCCTGGCGCGCGGCGGGCACGAGCTCGTCGCGGATGAATTCGACTTGCCGCATTGCCGTACTGGCGTTGGCGTATGCGGCGCGGACATCCTGCGTGACCTGGGCGCGCGCGTCGCGGTATGTCGCCTCGAGCTCGCGCTCGAAGTGCTGCGACTGCGCGATGTCGCCTTTCGAGTGCTGCCAATAAAACGTCGGCAGCGGAAGAGAGATTCCGGTCGTGAACAGCGCCGGAGAACCTGGCTGTACGTAGTCGCGCTGCACCGCGAACGTCAGATCGGGCAGCCAGAATTCCTTCGTCAGACTGGTCGTCGCGTGCGCGCCGAGTTGCTGTTGGCGAAGCATCTCGAGCTCGGGGCGATTTTGCAGCGCGATCTGCTCGATGCTCGCCGAGTCAGGGAGCGCGGGCGGCATGTCGAGCGAGTCGGTCGGCGCGATTGGGGCGCCGATGATGCGTCCGAGCGTCCGATTGAGCGATGCCTGTGCGTTGGCGATGTCGCGCTCGTTGGCGATCAGATCGTTCCCGGCCTGCGCGACGGCGACCTGCGCCTGGATGACGTCGAGCTTCGCGGCGGTGCCGGCGTCATACCGAATCTGCGTTCGCTTGAGGAAGTCGTTCGCCAGATCGCGTGCTTCGACGAGAATTCCGCGATGCTTGAGCCCAACGACCAGCGAGTCGTACGTCGACGAGGCTTGCAGCGCGATGGTCTGCTGTTGCAGCCGGTAATTCGATTCGCTGTTGCGAATGTCCGCCAGGCCAATCCGGTTGTTCAACCGGAACTTGTCAGGGAAGGGAATCGAGAGACCGATGCCGACTGGTCGTGCGCCGGCGCTGCCGAACGTGAATGGGCCCGCGGCCTGATCGAACGCGGCGCTGAGCGAGGGATCAGGTATCGCGGTCGCGGTGACGCGACGAGCCCGCGCTTGCGCGGTCTGCTCTCGTGCCACATCGAGCTGTGCGTTGCGAGTGAGCGCCTCGGCCACTGCTTGGCGGCGAGAGAGGCGAAGCGAATCGGTAGGAGCACTGCTACTGGCCTGCGCGAGCGCGGCGCCGCTCAACGGCGCGAGCGCACACAATCCGAACAATAGACGCATGTTGTCCCTGAAGGGTGAAACTGAGAAATGCCGATGACGGCAGAGAGCTCAGATCACCGAGGGAGGTGCGCGCGGATTGGCTTGGCGGGGGCAGGCGGAAGATGCGCCGAACGCGACGACGTCGACGACGGCGGTGGCGCGAATGGCCGCGCAAACCACGGGAACATCCGGCTTGGCGGTCGTTCCGTGAATGGAGCGCGCCTGACACGCGGGGCAGGTCGCCTCGTCGTGGACGTAGTGCGCGCGCGTGCCCGTGCCTGTCGCCTCGACATGCGACGCCATACGCGAATCGCGCCCCTCGGCGAGAGGCGCGAACGCGACAACGAGCTGCACCGACATCGCAACGAGCGCGAGGAGGCGGTGCAGCCAGTGGCGTGTGGTCAAAGGCGATCTAAGTGGCGACATGCGTCTTTAATGCTACGGATGACACTGTCAAATCGCTAGCTTGGCCAGCCGGTCATAGGTCGCGATGGTTCATTCGATGGCCGAGCACGTCCTGGAGCTTGACGCCGTCGTCTCCTAGGGCAGTGTTACTTCCATGAAGAGACACCTGTTCCCAAGCGCCGCGTGCGCGCTCGTCGTTGCCGCCGGCACCATCCCCATGGCCGGCCACGTGCACGACCCGGTCAGCGAAGTCGACGCGCAGTATCCGCGGTCCGAAGCGCTGTACCTCGATTTGCACCGGCATCCGGAGCTCTCGTTTCACGAAACGGAAACGGCGGCGAAGTTGGCCGCGGCGTTGCGCGAGGCCGGGTTCGATGTAACAACCGGCGTCGGACGCACCGGCATCGTCGGCGTGCTGAAGAATGGCGCCGGCCCAACCGTGTTGCTCCGAACGGAGCTCGATGCGCTTCCGGTCACGGAGAATACCGGTCTGCCATATGCGAGCACCGTCCGCACGAAAGACGATGCCGGGAACGACGTCGGTGTGATGCACGCCTGCGGGCACGACGCGCACATGGCCGCATGGATCGGAACGGCGCGGATCATGGCGGCGACGCGCAACCAGTGGCGGGGCACGCTCGTCGTCATCGGACAGCCGGCCGAAGAAACAGTGGCCGGCGCGCGCGCGATGATCGCCGATGGATTGCTCACACGCTTTCCGCATCCCGATTACGCCATCGCGGTTCATGACGATGCACGCTTGCCGGCGGCGTTGATCGGCTATCACGCCGGGCCAATTCTCACCAACGCCGACGCGGTGACGATCAAGATTTTCGGCCGCGGCGGTCACGGCGCGCGGCCGGACGCGACGATCGATCCGGTCGTCATCGCGGCGCGGACGGTGTTGTCGCTGCAAACGATCGTGTCGCGCGAGATCTCGCCGTTCGATCCCGCCGTCGTGACCGTCGGATCGATTCACGGCGGCACGAAGAACAACATCATTCCCGACGACGTCACCCTGCAGCTCACGGTGCGCTCGTACACCGACCCGGTGCGGAAGCATCTGCTCGCGAGCATCGAGCGCATCACCAAGGCCGAAGCGATGGCCGCGGGCGCGCCACGCGAGCCCTCGATCACGTACGGGCCGCCGACCAACGCGCTGGTGAACGACAGCGCGCTCACGCGGCGCGTGGCCGCGGCGCTCGAGAAACAGCTCGGTACCACGCGCGTGAAAGACGCGCCGCCGGAAATGGCGAGTGAAGATTTCGCGGAATTCCAGGGTGCGGGGATTCCGACGCTGATGCTCCGCGTTGGCGCGGTGGAGCAGAGCAAATACGACGCGGCCATGCGGTCGGGAGCCCAGCTGCCGTCGCTCCACTCGGCACAGTTCGCTCCGGATCGCGAGCCGACGATCAAGTCGGCGATGCTGGCCGAGCTCGTGGCGCTTCGGGAGTTGATGCCGGTGAAATAGTCGTGATGGAACCGCATAGATTGCTCGGGTCCCCTCGACCCGAGCCGATCGATGCGCCAACGGAATCTGTTCGTCGTTCTCGTGCTCGCCGCACTGACGGCTGTTCGTGCGCCCGCGCAGCTATCTGCGCAGCAGCCGTCCAATCCGAATCTGGAGCGGATGAGCAACGACACGTACACGCGGTCGCACGACTACGACCTCGTGCACCAGCGCATCAGCGTGCGCGACTTCGACTGGGATTCGCTGTCGTTCGCGGGACGGGTAGCGACGACGCTCGTCGCGCGGCGCGCCGCGATGGACTCCGTGATCCTGGACATGGGCGCGCGCCTGCGCGTGCGGACGATCACCGCATCCTCCGGCGGCGCGCTACGCGGCGATCGGCATGGCGATACGCTCGTCCTGCACCTGGCGCGCCCCGCCGCATTCGGTGATACGCTGCGCTTCACGATCGATTACGACGGGCGCATCGATAACGGGCGCGGCCTCACGTTCATCGATCGGCGCCCGACCTCGCCTCGCCAGCTCTGGAGCCAGGGCGAGGACATGGACAATCATTTCTGGTTTCCCACGTACGACTTTCCGAATGACAAGGCCACGTGGGAGCTGGACGCCACCGTGCCGCGCGGATTCATGGCTATCTCGAACGGCGCGCTGGTTGGCGATACGCCGGAGCCGAACGGTTCACATACGCTGCACTGGAGCCAATCGCGTCCGAGCGCGACGTATCTCGTCTCGTTGATCGTGGAGCCGCTGGTGAAGGTGCACGACGCGTGGCACAACGTGCCCGTCGACTACTACGTGTACCCGAAAGACAGCGCGCTGGCGTGGCGGCTCTTCCACGAGACGCCGGACATGATCGACGTCTACTCGACGCTCACCGGCATTCCGTATCCGTGGCAGAAGTACGCGCAGACGACGGTCGCCGACTTCTTCGGCGGCATGGAAAACGTGAGTGCCACGACGCTCGTCGACTGGCTGCCCGACGCGCGCGCGTACCAGGATCGCCCGTGGTATCAGTATATCCTCATACCGCACGAGCTGGCGCACCAATGGTTCGGCGACTACGTCACGACGGAGAATTGGGCGAACACGTGGCTCAATGAAGGATTCGCCGAGTTCATGCCGGGCCAGTATTGGGGTCGGAAACGCGGCGCGCATGCCGAGCAGGACTACTATGCGGATGAGTATCACCAGTTTTTGAACATCGAGCGGGCGCGGCCCATGCCGCTGGCATCGATGGGATCGAACAACATTTATCCCAAAGGCGCGCTCGTGCTCGAGATGCTCGAGCACTATCTCGGCGACGATCGGTTCTGGGCCGGCGTGCATCGCTATCTCGTCAATCATGCGTACGCCGTGGCGACGACCGACGACCTTCGCCAGGCATTTCTCGACGCGACCGGCGAAAATCTCGACTGGTTCTGGCGCGAGTGGATGTACAGCGCGGGCTATCCGGCGTTCACCGTCACGTCGAGCTATGACGCATCAGCGCACCGCGTGACGCTCGTCGCGCGGCAGACGCAGCGTGACTCGCTCCAAGCCGACAGCACCGGCATGCGCTACGTCATTCCCGAGACGTTCACGATGCCCATCGACGTCCGCGTGGGAACGGCAAGCGGCGACGTCGTGAAGCACGCCTGGATTCGCCAGCGCGAAGACACGATCGTGGTGGACAACATACGCTCCGAGCCGACCATGATCGTGTTCGACGATGGCAATCGCATGCTCAAGTCGCTGACCTTCGAGCAGCCGACGGCGCAGCTTGCGACGCAATTGCAACATGACGCCCATCTGTGGGATCGTGAGTGGGTATTGAGCGAGCTCGTGAAGCGGCCTACGGATGCCGCCGCGGCGCGTGCGGTCGCCGATGCGTTGACGAACGCGGATTATCCCTACACGCGTGCCGTCGCGGCGACCGGGATGGACGCGTTTCCGGCCGACGTCGCAATTCCCGCATTCACGCGCGCCCTCCGCGACACGTCGGCACAGGTGCGCGCCGCGGCCGCCGGCGCACTCGGCGGCATGAAGGATCCACGAGCGCTGGCGCTGGCGCGCGCCGCCTGGGATCACGACTCGAGCTACGCGGTGCGCGCGGCGGCGGTGAACGCGATCGCGCAGCTCGACCCGAGTGCGCGGCGAGATATCGCGCGCCAAGCACTCGCCACGCGCTCGTACCAGGATGTGATTCAGCAGGCCGGGCTTGGGGTCGTCGCGCGCAGCAACGATACGACGCTCATCGACGACGTCGAGCGCATCGCTGGTGAACAATCATTGCCGTCTCGCGTCATCGAGATTTTTGCGGCGCGCGGCAATCAGCACGCGATGGACTTGGTGGTGAAGAATCTCAACGACGATCGCGGATGGGTGCGCGACTGGATGCTGACCGCGCTGCGCTCCCTCGATGGGACGAGGCGGCGCTCATTCCTCGAGGGCATCCTGCCAAGGATCACCCGATCGGATTCACGAGCCGCGATACAACGCGCGCTGGCCGCGGCGCCACCGGGCTCGTGATCGATCGATGAGGCGCTAGCGCTTCGACTTCGTCTGATCGAGCGCCGCGCGCAGACCCCGTGCGAGCTTCACCGCGTCGTCATTCGCCCAGAAGTGCATGAAGTACAGCTTGGGCTCTTCGTCGATGAGATGGCTATGGAGCGCCACGGGCTGAATTCCCGCGGCCTGCAGTGCGCGGATCACGGCATTGACCTCGTTACCGCGCATGACGAAATCACCGCTGATCGCCGCCTTCCCGCCGCCGGTCGGCTGGAAATTGATCGACGTGGCGAGGCCCATTGACGACGGTATCTCCATGCCCATCTCGCTGATGGTCTCGGTGCGCGGAACGCCGACCTGGTACACCACGCCGTTCAGGCGCCCTGCAACGCCCAGCGCTCGTGCAATGCCGGCTGTGTCGAGATCCGCGGCACTCGGCGCGGCCGCCGGACCTGGAGTGCCGAGCGGCGTCGCACTTTTCGCCAACGCGGCGCGAATGGTCGCGGCGATCTTCGCGGCGTCGCCATGCGCCATGATGTGCATGTACATCACATGCGGCGACTCGCCCAGCAAGTGATTGTGCAGCGCCGATTGTTCGACGCCGCCGGCCTGCAGTGCGGACATGACGGCACCGACTTCGGATTCGAGCAACACGAGATCGCCCATGGCGATTGACTGGCCGTCACTCGCTCGTTTGAACGCGACCCAGCCGCCGAGCGCAAGCGCCGGCTTGAGCGTCACGCCGCCGACGGTCACCGTGAGATCGGAGCGCGGAAAATTGAATCGCGCCACGTCGCCGGGCTGCATGACGGCGGAACGGCCCATGGCGGACTCGACCGCGCTCCAGGCCGACTGCTGCGCGTTCGCGGTCGAACACATGAACGCGAGAAGGACGAAGAATGCCGACGTGCTGCGGTGCATGGAGTCTCCTGGAAGTATTACGCGCGGCTGACGTAGCTCCGCAGCCGCTCGAGCATCTTCGCGTCGGTCGCGGTCGGATCGGTGCCTTTCGGTGTCTCGATGATCTTAGGAACCCGCGCAAGTCGCTCGTCGTTCATGACGTTGCGAAAGCCGCGTTCGCCGATCGAGCCTTCGCCGATCAGCTCGTGGCGGTCGCGCTTCGAATTGAACGGGGTCTTCGAATCGTTCAAGTGCATGACCTTCAGGCGATCGAGGCCGAGCGTGTCGTCGAAGCGACGCATGACGTCGTCGTAGGCGTCGACGATGTCGTAGCCGGCGGAGTACGCGTGGCAGGTGTCGACGCACACGCCCATGCGCCCGCGCAATGCGCTGGGGACGCCGTCGATGAGCGCGGCGAGATCCTCGAACGTCGAGCCGATCGCCGTGCCGCTGCCCGACGTGATCTCCATGCAGAGAATCGTGTGGCCTGGCACGCGGGACAGCGCTTCCGCGATGCCGTCGGCGTTGCGGCGAATGCCACTCTCGCGGTCGTCGATATAGTTGCCCGGGTGCGACACGAGATACGTCAGCCCGAGCGCCTCGCACCGCTCGAACTCGGCCACGAAGGACTCCACGGATTGCCGCCGCAACTTCTCGTCGGGGCTCGCGAGATTGATCAAATACGAATCGTGGGCGACAGTGTCGCGCACGCGCGTGTCGCCGAGCGCAGCGCGAAACGCGCGGCATTCGTCGTCGGCGCAGATCCGCTCGGCCCAGCGATTGGCCATCTTCGTGAAGATCTGCATGGCCGAGGCGCCGATGGCGCGTGCGCGCCGCGGCGCTTCGTGGGTGCCTCCGGCAATCGAGACATGCGCGCCGAGCAGCACGTCGTCGTCCCACGCCGGCGCGACCCAGTTCGGATCGTTGGCGCTGTCCGTCTTGGGATTGAACGCCGGCTTCTTCATCTGCTTCTTCGCCGCGGGGTGCAGCTTGACCGCGGACGATTTTTTTGCCGCCGATTTTCTTGCGGGCGTCTTTTTCACCGCCGCTTTTCTTGCGGGCGCTTTCTTCGCGGGCGTCTTCTTGGCGCTTCGCTTTTTCGCGGCCACAGATTTTTTCTTGGCGCCGCGCGCGCCGGCCTTCTTAGTCGAACTCCGACGACTTGCCATGGAATGATTTCCCGCAGCGCGGGCAGTGGAGGGGGCCGTCTTCCTTCAGCGCATAGCTGAAGTCACGCCCGCAGCTGCACTCGGCTTCGAGTGTGTCGTGGCCGCAGCCGATGCAGTATTGGTCGTCTGCGTCGTATTGGCGAAAGCGTCCGCAGACGGTGCAGCGCTTGGTGACCTGCGTGGGCATTGCTGAAAGATACGACGCACTCTCCCGCACCGCCCACCGCCCACCGCCCATCGCCCATCGCTCAGCGCTGATCCCTCAACCACGTCGCCGGGTCCACCGACTCCGGCCGGCCGTCGCGGCCCGCATGACGAATCTCGAAATGGAGGTGTGCCGGCAGCTCGGGATCCGAAACCCCGACGTAGCCAAGCGTCTGCCCCTTCGCGATCGTCTGCTGCTCCCGGACCTCGGCGCGTGACAGCGAGCCGTAGATCGAGTAGTCGCCGCCGCCGTGATCGACGATCACCGTGAGCCCGTAGGTTCCAAGCGGCTTGACGCTCACGACCTTGCCCGCGGCGACGGAATGTACGGGCGCGTCCGCGTTCGCCTTGATGCCGACGCCGTTCCAGCGAATCGTCGTGTTGCTCGCCGTCTGGGCCTTGCCGAACGTGTAGAGCAGTTGGCCTTCGACGGGCCAATCCAGCTTGCCGTAATCGTTGGTCTTGATGGTGCTGGCGCTGCGCGGAGCGCTCGGCCGCGCGCTTTCGGTGCGCCGGCGCTCGGCGTCGATGCTGGCGATGGTATTCGTCAACTGCGCCTCGGTGGCCTTGAGGCGAGCGAGACGATCCTGGACTTGCTTCGCCTGCTGCCGCGTGCGCGAGAGGTTGCCTTCGCGCTCGCGCTCGAGGCCGCGCAGGCGCTCCTCTTCCTTGGCCTTGTCGCTGCGATTCTCCTCGAGCGCATTCTGCAAGACGACCAGCCGGTCGTGGTCTCGCTGGACTTCATCGCGCAACTCTTGCACGCGTCCGACGAGCGCCCGGTCGTGCAGGGCCAGCGTATGCAGATACTTATAACGCGCCACCAGCTCGCCGAACGAGCGCGCCGACAGCAGCGCCTCGGTGGAGTGCATCGGTCCGCGCTTATAGATGTCGACGAGCCGGCGGTGCAGGGCGGTACGCTTGGCGGCGAGCTCACCTTCGGCTTCAGCCACCTTCGACGTCGCGATCTCGACGTCCGCGCTGATGCTCGCGAGCTGCGCGTCCAGCGTCTTGACGATGCGCGCCGTGGCGTCCGCGCGCTGGTCGAGGTTGGAGACTTCCTCGTTCAGATCGTGAACGGAATTCGCCAGCTCGCTCGCGCGGCGTTCGAGATCCTCGCGCTCGCGGCGGATGCGCTCCAGCGTGTCGCGCTGCGCGCGAATGCGCGTGGCGGGATCCTGGGCGTGCAAGGCCAACGGCGTCGCGAAGAGGGCAACGACGAAGGCGATCGTCATCCCGAGCGAAGGCGCGTAGCGCCGGAGTCGAGGGACCCCCTTCTCAGCGGACCGCTGCCTATGACTCCTCCGTCGGGCCGGGGGTCCCTCGACTCGCTCCGCTGGCTCGGGATGACAACACGCTGCGCTGGTCACGCGTCGCGTCATACCCGCCGCAGATGGCGGCCGACGGACACCGCGCTGCCGAGCAGTCCCATCAGCGCGCCGAAGAGAATGCCAAGCGTGGCCAGGCGCTGATCGAAGAACGCCGTCTGGAAATGGAGGTATTGCTCGAGCACGCGCATCGCGAAGTACGTGAGCACGAGCGCCATCGTGCCGCCCAGAATGCCCGTGATCGACCCTTCGATGAGGAACGGCCGGCGAATGAACCCGTCGGTCGCTCCGACGAGCCGCATGATCGAGATCTCGCGGCTGCGCGACAGGACGGCCATGCGAATCGTCGCGCCGATGATGATCACGGCGACGGCCGCGAAGGCGAGACCGAGCGCCATGCCGGCGATGCCCGCGATGTTCCGGATGCGGTAGAGCTGCGTGATCCACTCTTCGCCGAACCGGATGTCATCAACAAACTCATATGAGCGAATTCTATCAGCCACCTTGCGGACGGTCGCCGGATCGCGGAAGCCCGGCTTGAGCTTCACGTCGAGCGAGGCGGGCAGAAACTCGCCCTCGAACACGTCCTTGAATTCGCCGAGCTCCTTGCGGGCGCGCTCGAGCGCCTGGTCCTGCGTGACGATCTCGACCTTCGCGACTTCGGGATAGCGTGCGATCGAATCCGACACGAGTGTGATCCGCTCGACCGGCGTACCGTCGGCGACGAAGGCGCGAATCTCGACGCGCTCCTCCACCTGGCGCAGCGCGTTGCGGATGTTGAGCGCGACGAGGCCGAACAGGCCGAACGCGAAGAGCGAGAAGGCGATCGTCGTGACGCTGAGCGCGCTCAACAGCGGCGCGCGACGAAAGGCGGTGAGTGCCGTCTTGAACGAGTGCATCATTTGCCTCCGGCCGTCGCGGCGGGCACGCCCGACGCGGGCGTCACGCCCGGAATCGCCGGTACGACGGCTTCGGCCGAATCAAACACGATCGCGCCATGGTTGAGCTCGATGCACCGGAAATCCGAGCTGCGGACGAGCTCCAGATTGTGCGTCGCCATCAGCACGGCGGTGCCTGAGGAGTTGATCTCGCGCAGCAGCTGGAAGATGCCGCGCGTCGCACGCTCGTCCAGATTGCCCGTCGGCTCGTCGGCGATGAGCACGAATGGATCGTTCACCAGCGCGCGCGCGAACGCGACGCGCTGCTGCTCCCCGCCTGACAGCTCCTTGGGGAACGCGGTCGCTTTCGAAGCGAGCCCAACCTGCGTCAGTACGCGGGCGACTTTGTCCGGGATTTTCGATCGCGGCGCGCCGGTCACCTCGAGCGCGAAGGCGACGTTCTGCTCCGCCGTGCGATCCTCGAGCAACCGGAAATCCTGAAACACGATGCCAAGGCGCCGCCGCAGCTGCGCGACTTCGCGGCGCTTGATCTCCGTCGAGGAGTAGCCGCTGATGCGTACTTCGCCGGCCGTCGGACGCTCATCCATGTAGATGAGCTTGAGGATCGTGCTCTTGCCGGCGCCGCTCGGGCCCGTCAAAAAGACGAACTCGCCCTTGTTGACGCGAAAGCTGACGTCGCGCAGCGCGGGCGCTCCGCCGGCGGCGCGCGGATAGGTGTGCGTGACTTTGTCGAAGCGAATCACTGGAACGTTGAGCTCGGGGAACATCGCGAGTGCCGCCGTCGCGGCAGCTGTCTCACCTGTTCTCTGGACGGCTCAACGCGTTACAGAGTCACTGCCTACACTCGCGAACACTCAATTCTGCGGCGAAGCGAGCACGACGTCCGCCCCGCTCTCGCCCCAGTTCCAGCCCGGCTGCGACGTGATCGTATCGAGAATCGCTTTCAGCAGCCCGATCAACATGGGGCCAAGCAGGATGCCGACGAGGCCGAACGTGTAGACGCCCGTGATGAGCGCCACGAGCATCCAGTAGAAATTCAGCACCTTCGACCGTTCAGCGGCGATCTTCGGCCGCAGGAACGTCGAGATGTACACCGTATTGACGAAGAAGCCGATCACCACCATCGCGATGCCGCGCCCGGGCGAGTCGGCGAAGATCGCGAGCCACGCCGCGACCGGCAGGTACACGCTCCACGAGCCGACGATCGGGAAGAACCCGATGATGAACGACAATATGGCCAGCACGCCGGCGAGCGGAACGCCGAAGATCAGGCACATCACCAGGATGATCACCGACTTCACGGTCTGCGTGAGGAACGTCGAGTAGATCGCGCCGTACAACACGCCGCGCAGATTGTTCTCGAGCGCCGTCGAGAGCTCGCCGTACCGCGGCGGAATTCGCTGCCGCAGATAGTCACCGATCTCCTCGGCGTCGCCCATCACGTAGTAGACGGTGAAGACGAAGATCGTCGCGGCGATCGAGATGCTCACGATCGCCGACCGCAGCGAGCCCAGGATGTTGGTGCCGTAGTTGGACGCGACGATGACGTAATGCTTGACCGCCGCGCCCGTGTTGGCGTTCTGAAGAAACGGCAGCCGATGGAGCGACGCGTCGATCTTGGTCGCGATCTCGTCCTGGTGCGTGTCGATGTAGCCCGCGACGTCCGCGATCTCTTCGTAGCTATACGCGGTGAGCGCCGCGATGGGAACGATCAGCATGAGCAGCGTGATCGTCGCGGACACGACCTTGTTGGGAATTCGTCGCAGCAGCCGGCCGTAGATGGGCCGCATGTACATCGCGACGATGATCCCGAGGATCGCGGCGATGATGACGGTCTTCACCATCCACAGGAAGAGCACGACGATGATCACGAACAGGATCGTCGTGACCATCATCCGGCGAAGCTCGGGCAGCGTGAGCTCGGCCAGCGTGGGTGCGGTGCGGCGTTCGACCCGTCGGCGCTCGGGCGCGACGGACAATGGTTCGGCCATAAGGGCCCGTGAAGGGCGCGAGGAGGACTAGGTCAGAGCTTGTTCGATGTCTCCGATCAGGTCGTTTGCACTTTCGATGCCTATGCTCAGCCGTAGAAATCCGTCTGGAATGCCCGCCGCGGCCCGTCCTTCCGGCGTCAGATGCGCATGCGACGTGAACCTGGGCTCCGAAACAATTGAATCGACTCCGCCCAGGCTCGGCGCGTGTCGAATGAGCTGGAGCTTGTTCAGGAATCGTTCGGCTGCCTTGGCGCCGCCTTCGAGCTCGATCGCCAGCATGCCGCCGAAGCCGTCCATGAGCTCGCGCGCGACCGCGTGATCGGGATGCGACGGCAATCCTGAATAGTGCACGCGCCGAATGTCCGTCCGATCGCTGCACCACACGGCCACGCGCATGGCGTTCTCGTTCTGACGGCGGACGCGCACGTCGAGGGTCTTGAGGCCTCGCTCGAGCAGCCACGCGGCGAAGGGATCGGGCGCCTGGCCCCACAGCATCATCTTGCCCTTCACTTCGTCGCAGTATGACGCGGTGCCGCACACGACGCCGGCGAGAATGTCGTGGTGGCCATTGAGATATTTCGTGGCCGAGTGAATGACGACGTCCGCGCCATGTTCGAGCGGCCGCAGGTTGATCGGACTGGCGAACGTCGAGTCGACGACGAGCGCGATCCCCGCGTCCTTCGTGATGTAGCTGACCGGCCGCAGATCGAGCACGCGGCACGTGGGGTTCACCGGTGTCTCGAGGAAGATCGCGCGCGTCTGCTTCCGCAGATGATTGCGCCAGACGCGCGTCTCCGTCGGATCGACCAGCGAAACGTCGATGCCGAGCGCGGCGAACTCGCGGCTCAAGAGCGCGCTGACGCCGCCGTAAATCCACGCGCTCGCGATGATGTGATCGCCGGGGCGGAGCAGCGCGAGCAGCGCGCACGCGGCGGCGCCCATGCCGCTGCCAAGAAGCACCGCGGCCTCGCTGCCCTCGAGCGCGGCGATGCGCGCCTGCACGACTTCGGCGTTGGGATTGTTGCCGTAGCGCGGATAGCGCAGCCCTTCGCCGCTGCCGATTTCCTGAACGAAGTTGACGGATTGATACAACGGCGCGACGACCGGCGTGTCCGCGGCGTGTTCGTCGATGCCGCCGTGAATCGCGATCGTGGCGCGGTCGAGTGGAGTGGTCATGAGGGTCCGTTAGGCGAGTGCGGTGCCGCGTCGTCCACGCGTGTCGAGATCGGGTTTGACCACACGAACGGTTTCCGACGGCGCGACGCCGACGATGTCTCGCACGATGACGTCGCCCAGGCGCACGTCGCCCGTAATGCGAACGACGGCGAGCTCGCCGCGGCGCGGACCGTACACCCACGCGAGCTCGCCGTCGTCGAGGAGGCGTGCGCGGGCGTCGCGCTCGTTCATCATCACCACGGGGCCGCGGTCGTCGTCGCCTTTCCGCGTGGCGATGAACGATGCGATGCGCAGCGGACGGTTCAACAGTTCACTGTCCAATGCTCGACCCCGCGCTGGAGAGGCTATCCCCGCAGATTTCCGACGACGACATACTGTCCGTCGGCCTTCATCATCACTCGCCGCCGGCAGAGCGATTCGAGCGCCTCTTCGGCGATCGCGATGCCTTCGTCCATGCGCAAGGCGATTTCCATCGCGTCGGCGCGACCCAGTTCGTACGCGGCTTCCCACGCGCGGCGTTCGTCATCGCGCAGGACGCCCATGAGGCGCACGCGACCGTCATCCTCGACCGCGGCCGCGAGATCGTGGCGCTCGAGCACCGCCTCGATCGCGTCGCAGTGATCCTCCGTGACGCCGCGGAACAGGAAGTACGCGTCGCACGGCGGATCGTCCGACAGGTAGCGCATCAAGAGCTTCGCCACGACTTCGTCGGCGCACGAGAAGTCGATCATCGACACGCGCGAAAAATCGATCACGGTCAGCGCGCGCTCGGACGAGTCGCTCAGCAGCAGCTCGATCTGATTGCGCACTGCGGCGCCCGTCGGGCGCGTGACGAGATTCGAGTACAGATCGCAGGCGAGCGTCTGCCGCAGCACGCTGCTGACGTCGATGTGATTCAACACCGGCTCACGCTCGCCACGTCATTGTTCCTTGCTGCGGCGCTTCGCACCTTGCCTCGGAATTCTTCATCCATAGTCACGCCCCGGAAACGCCTTCTGGAATGATGACCTGCACCTGGCTGCCTTGGAAAGGCGGCAACTGCTCGGCGAGCGGTACATCGTCGTCCCAACTCGGGACGATCGAGATACGTGCCGTGCCGCTTCGGACCGACAATTTTCCGTTCCAACGTCCAACGTAGTTGCGTGCGCCCGCGAGCCCTTGTCCGCGGCCGCGGTCGCGAAACCGGCTGACGCCGCGAATCACCGCCTCTTCGAGCGCCGCGGCGTCGTCCCACCGCGAGCTCGGCATGTGTCCCGGCGTAGTCTCGAGCGATTTACGGAAGCCGAGCCCGGCGTCGCACACCGCAATCACGACGACGCGCCGCCCGAGACGCTTCGTCCATCGATAGCTCTGCACCGCCACCCAACCGCCCTGTCCGGCGTGCTCGATGATGTTCTGGCAGACCTCGGACAATGTCATCGCGAAGCCGATGATCGCCTTCGATTCGAGCTTGAGCTCGTTCTTGATGATCTTCTGCGCGCGCTCCTGCACGCGGCCGACGACGTCGTGCACGTCGTCGCTCTTGGTGATCGGCGTGATGTCGAGGAGCGAGTTCGACTCACCGCTGTCGCGCCGCTTTGGGTAGCTGCCATGCAGATCGTACAACGACTCGGCGTGCTGGAAAAACGCGGCGCGCGCCCAGTACGACGCGGTCTCTTCCAGTTCCGGCACGGCCAGCGCGGGACGTTCGGTGCGCGTCTGCGCGAGCGTCAACAGCGCGGTGAGACCATACGGCGACGACCAGCGCGCATGCCGCGCGTCCACGAGAATCTTGGTGTCGGCCGGAAGAGGAGCCACCTGCTCCAGCACCTGTTCGAAGGAGTGGTCGTCGAGCGAGGGCGGAACGGTGATGACGTGAGTCACGTGAGGCTGATCTTTCCTCTGAGATGGTTCGCGAGGCCCGTGGCACCCCGGTGCCCGACGTTGCGCGCCGCGGCGCGATGCGCGGCGAGGATGGCGGCGTTCAAGTTATCACCGGCGAGCAGCCTGGAGAAATAGGTTGCACCCCAGACATCTCCACATCCTGTCGGGTCGCCGTGATTTGTGATGTGTTCCGCCGGAATGAGAGAGGTTTTGATGGGCGTATGGGCGTACGGGCGTGTGGGCGTATGGGCGTGACGGAGATCAGAGATCGAATCAAAATCAGACGGCGCGAAATAGACGGCGCCCTTCTTTCCGAGCGTCACGACCAGGGACTTCACGCCTTCGTGCAACGCGGTCGCGGCCAGCGCCATCGGATCGGGCGCGAGCATCGACATCTCGTCCTCGTTCACCTGGAGAAAATCGAACGAGGCACACCACTCGCGCACGTTCGGAATGGGGCGCAGCGTTCGCAATCCATCCGGCTGCACGGCCCACGCGAGCATGTGCAGGTCGCAGTAGATCGGTCCGCGAAAGTGTTGTCTGATCAGCTGCACCGTCTCGAGATCGAGCTCCCATCCGCTCAGGAAATTGACATAGAGCGCGTCGAGACGCGCGCTCTCGAGGACGGGTTTGAGACCGAGCCACGTCCATCCGGGCACGCCGCCCGAGAGAATCTCGCTGCGGCGCTCGTCGTCGTAGTAGCGCAGCTCGACGCGATTGTTCGGATACGGCACGGCGATGAGCGCCGCGTCGTCGGCGATGTGCTCGAGCGATTGGGTGAAGCGCGTCGCGCGATCGGCGAGATCGTCGCCCACCTTGATGATCGGCACGATCGACCAATCGTCGGCCAGCGCGGCATCGAGACCGCCGAGCGCGTAGGTGATGCCGCCCCACTCCTCGATTTTCGTGTTGTGCGGCGGACGGCCGTAGATCACGTCCCACACGATCGAACCGATGACGCCGACGCGCTTCATGACCGAGGATGACCGCTGGTCACAGCTCCCCGACATGTTCCATCTTGAACGTCGCCACCGCGCCGACCACGCCCGCGGTTCCCGGGAGCTCGCCCGGCACGATCCGCGTCGCCTCGACCGCCGGCCGGAACGCACGCCGCCGCACCTCGGCGCGCAGCGGCACGAAGAGCGCGTCGCCCGCCGCGCGAACACCGCCCGCCACGACCACGACGTCGGCGTTGATGATGTTGAGCAAATTGGCAATACCAACGCCCAGGTAGCGCGCCGTGTCGCGCACGATCTCGCTTGCCACCGCGTCGCCGCGCTGTGCGGCGTCATACACGGTGGCGGCGGTGAGCGCGTCGAGGTTGCCGTTCACGAGCGACGGCAGCAGCGACGCCGTCTCTTCGCGAACCAGGACTTCGCGCGCCCGCACCGCGATCGCCGGCCCCGACGCGTACGCCTCGAGGCATCCATAGTTGCCGCATTTGCAGTGGCGGCCATTGAGATCGATCGTCGTGTGGCCGATCTCGCCCGCGACATCCGACGCGCCGTGAAAGAGCTTGCCGTCGATGATCAGTCCACCGCCGATGCCCGTGCCGATCGTCATGCCGATGACGATGTTGCCGCCGCGCGCGGCGCCCTGCCACCATTCGCCGACCGTCGCACAGTTCGCGTCGTTGTCGAGCGTCGCGGGCAAGTGGAGCCGCGAGGTGATGTGATCGCGCAGCGGAAAGTCGCGCCAGCCCAAGTTCGGCGCGACGATCACGATGCCCTTCTCGCGATCGAGCGGGCCTGGTGCGCCAAGGCCGACGCCAATGAAATCGCCCCGATGTGCGTCCGTCGCGGCCATCGTATCGAGAATCACGCCCTCGATCAAACCGACGATGCGGTCCGCGACGCCTTCGGCGCCCAGCTCCGCGCTCGTCGGAATGGAGCGCATTCCGTAACTGTGTTTTCCATCGGCCGACATCGCGCCCGCGACGATGTTGGTGCCGCCGAGATCGACGCCCACGATGTAATGCTGCGACGACTTCTTCTTGGCGGCCATTCGGAAAGGTCCTTCGCTTCGCTCAGGATGACAGGATGTCGCTCAGGATGACAGGATGTCGCTCGAGCGGACAGGATGTCGGTCAGGAGGACAGGATCGTGCGCGACAGATCGGCGACGTGCGCTGCCGTAATTTCGCGCATGCACCGCCAATGGCCTAGCGGGCATTTCTGCGGGCCATGTCTGTCACATGGGCGGCAAGCCAGACCGAGGTGGCCGGCGACCGCCGCGCGTTCGGCGAGAGGGCCGAATCCAAATTCCGGCACCGTTGGACCGAAGACGGCAACGGTGGGTGTGTTCATCGCCGACGCGAGATGATCCGGCGCGGAGTCGTTCGTGACCAGTAGAGCGCAGCGGCCGATCAGCTCGGCCGACGCGAGCAGCGACAACTTTCCAGTGGCGTCGATCGCGCGGCCGTTCGTCGCCGCGACGATCGCGGTCGCGAGCTCGCGATCCCCCTCGCCGCCCACGATGACAATTCTCGCATCATCGCGCAGCAGCGCGGAGAGCTCGGCGTAGTAAGGCCAGCGCTTCGTGGCCCAGACGCTGCCGGGCGCGAGCGCGACGAGCCGATCGCCCCGTGCGGCGCCGAGCAATGCATCGACAGCCGCGCGCTCCGATTCACCGGGATAGAGTCGGGGCCGCAGCTGCTCGCGCGGCATGGCAGCGAGCGGATCTCGCGTGCCGAGCGACAGCAGGCGCGCGGCGTGATGCATGTTGTCGATGGGCGCGATTCTCGTCGTGTACAGCAGGCGCCCCGCCGACGTCGCGAAGCCGACGCGATCGCGAATGCGCGCCGCGGTGCTCAAGGCGCTCGAGCGCGACGAACCCTGCGCGTGGTACGCCGCGTCGTAGTGCCGCGCGCGCAGCGTCGAGGCCAGACGCATGAAGCCGCCGACTCCGCGGTCCGCCGCGCGCTTGTCGTAGACGATCGTCTCGCGAACGTATGGGTTGTTCGAGAGCAGCGCGCTCGCCGCCGGGGTGCAGACCACGTCGGTCGGTCCTCGCGCGGCGAGGTAGGCAATCAATGGTGTGGTCAGCACCATGTCGCCGAGGAAGGAGGTTTGGATGACGAGGGAGGTCAGAAGGTTCCTCGTTCGTGAAGGAGATCCCTCGCTACGCTCGGGATGACATGCGCGCTACTCGACCTGAAGGACCGCCAAGAACGCCTCCTGCGGAATCTCCACCGCGCCGACCTGCTTCATGCGCTTCTTGCCTTCCTTCTGCTTCTCGAGAAGTTTGCGCTTTCGCGTGATGTCGCCGCCGTAGCACTTCGCGAGCACGTCCTTGCGCAGCGCCTTCACGCTCGAGCGGGCGATGACCTTGTTGCCGATCGCCGCCTGAATGGCGACCTCGAACAGCTGCCGCGGAATGAGCTCCTTCAGCTTGTCGGCGATCTTGCGGCCCCACTCGTACGACTTGTCACGGTGGATGATGACCGAGAACGCGTCGATCGGATCGCCGTTGATCAGCATGTCGAGCTTCACGAGATTCGACTCGCGGTACTCGAGCATGTCGTAGTCGAGACTGGCGTAGCCCCGGCTGATCGTCTTCAGCTTATCAAAGAAGTCTAAAATGATCTCGGCGAGCGGAAACTCCCAGTCGAACTCGACGCGGCTGGTGTCGAGGTACGTCATGTTCTTGTAGACGCCGCGGCGCTCGGTGCCGAGCGTCATGATCGGCCCGATGTACTCGGCGGGCGCCATGATGCGCGCCTTGACGTACGGCTCCTCGATGCGGTCGATCACGCCGGGGTCGGGCAGCTTGGCCGGGCTCTCCAGCAGCTCCATCGTCCCGTCGGTATGATACACGTGATATTCAACGTTTGGAACAGTCGTGACGAGATCCAGATCGAACTCGCGCTCGAGCCGCTCCTGGACGATTTCCATGTGCAGCAGTCCGAGAAACCCGCAGCGAAAACCGAAGCCCAGCGCCGTCGACGTTTCCGGCTCGTAGTTCAACGACGCGTCGTTGAGCTGGAGCTTCTCGAGCGCGTCGCGCAGGGTCTCGTACTGCGTGGTGTCCGTCGGATACAGGCCGGAGAACACCATCGAGTGCACGTCCTTGTAGCCGGGCAGCGGCTCGACGTAAGGGCCCAGCGCGTCGATGACCGTATCGCCAGCACGCGTCTCCTTCACGGTCCGAACGTTCGCGACGACGTAACCGACTTCGCCCGGCCCGAGCTCGTCGGCCGTGACCTGGCGCAGCTGGTTGTAGCCGACTTCCGCCACTTCGTAGACTTGCCCCGACCCCGCGGCGAATTTGATCTTCGAGCCCTTCGCGATCACCCCGTCGACGACGCGCACGCTCGGAATGGCGCCGCGATACCGATCGTAGTACGAGTCGTAGATCAGCGCGCGCAGGGGGGCCTTTGCGTCGCCGCGCGGCGCGGGGACGCGTGCAACGATCGCTTCAAGGAGTTCGGGGATTCCGATTCCTTCCTTGGCGCTCACGAGAATGATCTCGTCCAGGGGCGTGCCGATCAGATCGTGCACTTCCTGCTTCCGGCGCTCCGGCTCGGCGCCCGGCAGATCGATCTTGTTGAGGATCGGAATGATCTCGAGCCCCGCGTCCATGGCGAGGAAGAGATTCGACAGCGTCTGCGCCTGAATACCTTGCGACGCGTCGACGACGAGGATGGCGCCTTCGCATGCCGCCAGCGAGCGCGAGACTTCGTACGTGAAGTCGACGTGCCCCGGCGTGTCGATGAGATTGAACTCGTAGCTCTGCCCGTTCTTCGCCGTGTACGTCATCCGCACGGCGTTGAGCTTGATCGTGATGCCGCGCTCGCGCTCCAGGTCGAGCGTATCGAGCACCTGCTCCTTCATCTCGCGCTTCTGGAGCATGCCGGTGGACTCGATCAGCCGGTCGGCCAGCGTGGACTTCCCGTGGTCGATGTGGGCGACGATGCAGAAGTTGCGGATGTGATCGAGCTTCACGGCAGTCAAAGCGGACTCAACGGAAGAGACGGCGAAAGGCGGGAACTGGTTGTGCCGCCGGAATATAGCGCACCGTCTTCGCGCGAAGGCGCCCTGTCATCCTGAGGCGTGAAACGCCGAAGGACCCCTGTCCCGACGGAGGAGTCCTCTCCGGGGACAGGGGTCCTTCACTCGCTGCGCTCGTTCAGGATGACAAATGCGCTTCGTTCGCGCGACTCGCTATTTCGCGGGCGGCTTGACCGGCGCGCCGCCGGCGCCCGTCGAGGACGAGGATGATGCGGGTTCAGACCGCGCGACCGGTGCGGGTGCCGGCGGAGGCGACGGCGGAGCAACGCGCGCCGCCGGAACTTCCATGCGAGGCGTGGGCTCCGAGCGCGTCGCCGGCGCGCGATTGATGTCACCCGAACCGCGATTGAATCCGGTGTCGCCGCGCGGATTGGTGTAGGTCGAGCCCTGACCACTGTTCTCGGTCCGCATGCGCGGCGGGTTGTAGCCGCTGTTACTGCCGTTGGTGCTGTTGCTGCCACCCGACTGATTCGCGGCGTGCGACCAGCCGCGATTGCCGGCGTCGCTCGCCTGGCCGCGGAATGCGCGCGACCAACCTTCATTGTTACCCGCGTTGCTCGCGTCCTGCGCATGGCGCTCGACCATCTGCTGAATCGTCGGGCGCGTGTGGCTGCCGTCGATCGGTTGTGCATGCGGGTCGGCACGGCGCGGACTCGTGAGTCCCTCTTCCTCGGTGATCAATCCACGCTGCCGATACGTCGGCGAGAAGTGCGCATTTCCCGAGGCGCCCACGTCCTGCGCCGTCACCTGGCCGTGCTGCCGTCCCGTGGGCTTGCCCGGCTCGAGCGGATTGCGTTGCGTGTCGGTGGCCGTCATCGTGCGCGGGCGAGACGGTGGAGCGGGCGGTACGCTCGCGATCGTGAACGGGTTGCCGACGTAGATCGGCGAGCGATAGTAGCAGTCGCCGACCGAGTCATACAGGTAGTTCGAGCCGCGATAGGAGAAATCGAGTCCATTCGCGATCTCGAATCCGAACATGCCCAAGGCGATCGACGAGAACGGGCTTGCGCCCCATCCGGTCGAGAGGGCGTTGCTGACGCCGTAGCCAAATCCGCATTGCGCGGCGCCGTAGCCGAAGGACGAGTAGCTGCTGTACGGCGCGCTGTTGAGCGTATTGAAATACCTGGCGAATTGCACCGTATATGCTTCGCGATTTTCTCCGGCGAGGAGAGCGGCCATCTCGTAGATGGCGGGCTTGGGATCGCGCAGCGATTGCTCATCGGCGAGATCGAAGCTGTCCCACACGCCGTCGCTCGAGACCTTGTCGAAGTGCATCGGCCGCCACGACGCCACGATGAACAGGTATCCGACGCCGCCGTCATATGCGTCCGGATGGTAGGAGCCCGCGTAGTAGCGCGAGTAATCGAAGCGATAGCGGAATTGATTGGTGAAGCCGGCGAAGAAATCCGCCGTCTCGTATCGCTTGCCGCCGCGCACGAATCCATCGTCGCGCGGATCGGTGGGGAAGACGATGCGCACGGTACCGCCCGCGTCGACCTGGCCGATCATCACGTAGGAATCGTCTTCGACGTTGAACGCCGCGCGCACTCGTCGGCTGGAGCTGACCTGCGTCACTTCGGCGCGAACGCTGACGTGCGGTCCTTCACGATCCGCGATCGCCTGCGCGGCCATCGAGTCGCGCTCCGCGGTCGTGACTGGTCGTCGCTCCGCAGTGGGGCCGAACGCTGTCGGCGACCCGGAACCCGTGCCGGAACCCGTGGACGTGGCGCATGCACCCGCCAGAGCGAGGACGCCAACCGAGACTGCGACAAGCCGTGGACGCATGATTCGGCTCCGTTTGCGTGTGTGTATACAAATAAGCATACACTGTACCGCTGTCAAGACTTTCTTGATGCGCCTGTCTCTTGTGCTACGAGGCAATCTGACGCTTCGCTGACCGAACGCCAGGGGCCTCCGAGGGGCCTCTCGGGGGACCCCTGGCCGAGAACCTCCAATTAGGTTTGCATGACCGATGCTAGACTCTACTCGCGCCGACCTGTTCGACCCGGCGAGCCTTGCGGCATTGGGTCGAATCGAGATCGTCGCCCGCTGGATCGTCGACGGCTTCATGTCAGGGCTTCACCGGTCCCCACGGAAGGGATTTTCGGTGGAGTTCGCGGAGTATCGCGCCTATCAGTCTGGCGACGACCCGCGCTACGTCGATTGGAAGATCGCGGCGCGCTCCGACCGGTGGGTCGTGCGGCAATATGAAGAAGAGACCAACCTCCGCTCGACGATCGTGCTGGACGTCAGCAAGTCGATGGACTGGAGCGGCGCGCGCGTCGCCCAATTTCGCGGTGCCGCGGAGCCGGGCGCGAACGGCCGTCTCACCAAGTTGGAGTACGCCGAGCGATTGACCGCGGCGCTGGCGTTGTTGCTGCTGCGCCAGCGCGACGCCGTGGGCCTGGTGCGCTTCGACGACCGCGTACGCTCCTCGATTCCACCCCGCGCCCGCCACGGGCAGTGGCGGCGCGTCGTCGCGGCGCTCGAGGAGCCGGGCATCGGCCGTGCGTCGAGCGCGCCCGACGCGTTGCATCAGGCGGCGCGCCTCATCAACCGGCGCGGAATGATCGTGCTCATCTCCGACTTGCTCATGGACATGGAAGACGTCGAGCGGGCGATGCGCGGCCTGCGCGCCGGTGGGCACGACGTCACGGTGCTGCACGTGATGGATCCCGCGGAGCGCGATCTGCCGTCGAGCGGCGAGGCGCTGTTCGTCGATCCGGAGAGCGACCTGTCGGTGCCCGCGAGCATCGCTGACGTGCGCACGGCATACAAGAATACGGTCGACGAAGTGATCGGCGAGTGGCGCAGCATGTTCGGCGCGCTCGGAATTGGCTACGAGGTGATTTCCACGGATGCACCGTTCGGCGTTCCGCTCCGGCGCGCGTTCGCGGCGCGGCAGGCGTTGCCGTGAAGCGCCTTCGCGTGGGGGTGCTCCTCATGTCATCCCGAGCGGAGGCGCGTAGCGCCGGAGTCGAGGGACCCCCGTCCCGGCGGAGGAGCCGCACGCAGCGCACCGCGGAGAAGGGGGTCCCTCGACTCGCTCCGCTCGCTCGGGATGACATGCGATGAGCTTTCTTGCCCCCCTCTATCTCGCCCTCGCGGCCAGCATTGCCGTCCCGCTCCTCATTCATCTCCTGCGCCGCCGCATGGGGGCGAAGGTGGAGTTTCCAGCCGCGCGCTACCTCGCGCGGGCCGAGCGTGAGCACAGCCGTACGCTGCGCATTAGAAATCTCTTATTGATGCTGCTGCGCATTCTCGCGCTGCTGGCGATCGCCGTCGCCGCCGCGCGGCCCGTCGCTCGCTGGGTGGGCTCCGGCCACGCGCCGACCGCGGTCGCGATCCTCGTCGACAACTCGATGAGCAGCTCCGTGGTCGTGAACGGCCATCCGCTGCTCGACGACTTCAAGCGGATGGCGGGCGACGTGCTCTCGAGCGCGAACGCGTCGGACCGGTTGTGGCTCGTCACGATCGACGGACGCGTGCGCGGCGGCACGGTCGGCGTGCTGCGCGACGAAGTCGGTCGCATCGAAGCGATTGCCGGCGCGGGCGACCCTGCCGGTGCGCTCGCCCGTGCCACCGGTGTGCTGCGCGGCTCGGGGCTCGAGGCGCGGCAGGTCGCCCTCGTCACCGACGGCCAGCGCTCCGAATGGGCGCATGTCACGCCGCCCAGTGACGCGCAGATCGTCGTGTACGCACCGACCACGGCGCCGCCGCCGAATCGGGCGGTGACGCTCGCCGAAGCGCGGCCGACGCGCTGGACGCCGCGCGGCGCCGTCGCGACGCGATTTCTCTCGCACGATTCGACGACGTACCGCGTGACGCTCAACGGCCGCACGTTCGGCCGCGGCACCGCGGCGCCGAACGAAGAGGTGACGCTGCGCGCCGCGCCGACGGAGCGCGGTTGGGTCGCGGGCACCGTCGAGCTCGAGCCTGACGAATTGACGGCCGACAACATTCGTCATTTCGCGGTGTGGATTGGATCGGCGCCGGGGGTGAACGTGTCGCCGGCGGCCGGGCCGTTCATCAAGAACGCCATCGACGTGCTGCGCGCGTCGGAGCGCGTGACCGACGGGCACGATATCAACGTCGTTCCCGGCGACGAAGTCTCGACGCTGCCGGCGCTCATTACCGCGCCGACCGATCCCGTACGCATTGGCGCGGCGAATCGCGCGCTCGAGCGCGCCGGCATTCCGTGGCGCTTCGGCACGCGCCGTTTGGGCGAGGCGCCGGCGCACGGCACGGGCTTCGACGCGGTCACCGTCAGCTCGCGGTTCGATCTCGTCTCGCAAGCCGGCGCGCAGGCGGAAACGCTGGCCGTCGTCGGGCGCGATGCATGGATCGTCGCCGGGCCGCGCTATGTGATCGTGGGCTCTCCACTCACGCCGGATGCAACGTCGCTCCCCGTGCGCGCCACGTTCGTTCCGTGGCTGGGCGGCGTGCTTTCCGAACGCCTCGTCGGCGATCCCGGACAGGTGATCGATGCAGTGCCCGGCGCATCACTGCCGAGGCCTCGGTGGGCCGACGCCATCCAACTCGGCGACCGCCAACCGACGCCGCTTGGCGAAACACTCGATGTTCCCGCGCGCGCCGGGACGTTCTTCCTGCTGCGCGGCACGACGCGCGTGGGTGCGGTCGTCGTGAATCCGCCGCCGGACGAGTCCACGCTCGAGCGATACACCGCCGGCGATCTCCGCGCACGCCTCGGCGGCCGGCATGCGTCGGTCGCGCAGGACGCGGCCACGTGGGCCGCGATGGCCTTTCGCGGCGCGGCGCGGCGCTCGCTCATTCAGCCCGTCCTGCTGTTTGCCCTGCTGATGCTCGTCGTCGAAGCGATCGCCATCGGCGCGCGCATGCGGTATCCGGGGTTCCTTGGGCGGCGAACCGCCTGATGGCGCTCGACGCTCTGCTGGATGCCGTCGAGCGACTGCCGGCATTTCAAAGAATACTCAATACGCTCCCGGCGCCGGGCGGCCGTTTGTCCGTCGGCGGCCTGCCGGGATCGTCCGACGCCGTGCTGGTCGCCGCGCTCGCGCGTCGCCTGCCGACGCGCTTCTTCGCGATCGCGGCCGAAGGCGTCGGCGCGGCGGAACGCTGGCTCGCGGACCTCGAGACGCTGTTCGGCGACGAGACGCCGCTGGCGCTCTACCCGGCGCGGGAAGGATTTGGTGAAGCCGAACCGCACATGGAGATCGCCGGCGAGCGCGTCGAGACGCTGGAGAAGCTGACGCGCGGCGAGCTCCGCGTGCTGCTCACCACCGCGCGGGCGCTCCTCGAGAAGACGCGTATGCCGCGCGCGCTCAAGGATCTGCGCGTCGAGCTCCGCAAAGGGGCGTCGTACCGGCTGCGCGAGCTCGCCGACCATCTCGAGGCGATCGGTTTCGAGCGTGTGACGCTCGTCGAAGACGTCGCGCAGTTCAGCATTCGGGGCGGCATCTTCGACGTTTATAGTTTTGGTATGACAGAACCAGTACGTGCCGAATTCTGGGGCGACGAGATTGTCGACCTGCGGCACTTCGATCTGGTATCCCAGCGCTCGAGCCGTGCCGTGGACTACGCGCTCGTTCTTCCCGTGGACGGCCACGTGCGCGAAGACGCGGGCGGCGAGTACGATCGCGCGTCGATCGCGACGCTCTTTCCGCCGGACACGCTGCTGATCGTGCCGCGGGGCGAGCACATCGAGCCGGAACTGCGGCGCACGTGGCAGGACGCGGCGCACCACATCGAGCTGGCGCGGAAGCGCGGCGAAGACATCATCCGGCGCGAGGAGCTCTTCGAGACGCCGGAGACGACGCTCGCCGCGTTGAGCCGGCTCGGAACGCTCACGGCGGTCGAAGCTGACGGTGCCGCCGAAGTCACGCTGCCGCTTCGCTCGCCCGAGGCGGTCGATCGCGACATCAAGCAGCTCAAGCGATTGGTGCGCGACGGCACGCCGACCGTGATTCTGTGCGACAACGAAGGCCAATGCGAACGACTCGATGAGCTGTTGAGCGACGAGTTCATCGGACCGTCGCCCGCCGCGCTGTCGATCGGCGTGCTCGATGGCGGCTTCATCGTGCCGCCGGCCGGTGGATTCAACGGTCTGCGCATTCTCACCGACCACGAGATCTTCCGGCGCGAGCGGCGCATTCGTCGCGCGCGGCGGTACATCAGCGGCAGCGCGGCGCTCGACACGATGACGCTCAAGAACGGCGACTTCGTGGTGCATCTCGAGCATGGCGTCGGCATCTATCGCGGGATCGAGACCATCTTCGTGGGGCAGAGCACGATCGAAGTCGCGGTCGTGGAGTACGAGGGCGGGGATCGCCTCAACGTGCCGCTCTACCGCATCGATCAGCTCGAGCGCTACCGCTCGGCCGACGACGTCTCGGAGGATTCGCCGCCGCCGCGACTCCATCATCTGGGCGGAAAGCGGTGGGCGGCGCAGCGCGACAAGGCGCGCGCGGCGATTCAGGAGATGACCGTCGAGCTGCTCGACCTCTACGCGCGGCGAAAGATTTCGACGCGTCCGCCGCACGTGCCGGACACGCCGTGGCAGCGGCAGCTCGAGTCGGCATTTCTCTTCGAGGATACGCCCGACCAGCGCACCGCCACGACGCAGGTGAAGGCGGACATGGAGAGCACGCGGCCGATGGACCGCTTGCTCGTGGGCGACGTCGGATACGGCAAGACGGAGATTGCCGTCCGCGCGGCGTTCAAGGCCGTGCAGTCGGGCAAGCAGGTGGCGGTGCTCGTGCCGACGACGATCCTGGCCGATCAGCACCAGCGCACGTTCAGCGAGCGGCTCGCCGATTTTCCGATTCGAACCGCCGCGCTGTCGCGTTTTCAAAGCGCGAAAGAGCAATCTCAAATACTCGTCGAGATTGCGGAAAAGAAGATCGACATCGTAATTGGTACCCATCGGTTACTAAGTCCCGACGTGCAGTTCAAGGAGCTCGGACTGATCGTGATCGACGAGGAGCACCGGTTCGGCGTGAAGCACAAGGAGCGGCTGAAGCAGCTCAAGCTCCAGACCGACGTGCTGACGCTCACCGCGACGCCCATTCCGCGCACGCTGCACCTGTCGCTCGCCGGGCTCCGCGACATGACGTTGATGCAGACGCCGCCGCGCGATCGCTCGCCGGTGCTGACCTACGTCGAGCCCTGGGACGATGGTCTCATCGACGAGGGCGTATCACGCGAATTGGATCGTGGCGGCCAGGTGTTCTTCGTCCACAACCGCATCGAAACGATCCAGGCCATCGCTGACCACATCAAGCGCATCGTCCCGCGCGCGCGCATCGCGGTGGCGCACGGGCAAATGAAGGAGAAGGAGCTCGAGGACTGCATGCACTCCTTCATGCGCGGCGACATCGACGTGCTCGTGTCGACGATGATCGTCGAGTCGGGCCTCGACGTGTCGAACGCCAACACGATGTTCGTCAATCGCGCCGACACCTTCGGGCTCGCGCAGCTCTATCAGTTGCGCGGGCGCGTCGGACGGTCGCATCGCCGGGCGTATTGCTATCTGCTCGTGCCGGACTCCGTCGATCCCGACGCCGAGCGCCGCTTGCAGGTGCTCGAGCACCACACGGAGCTGGGCGCGGGGTATCGCATTGCGCTCAAGGATCTCGAGATGCGCGGCGCCGGCAATTTGCTGGGCGCCGAACAGTCGGGATTCGTGCATGCGGTGGGCTTCGACATGTATCTCCGCATGCTCGAGGAGACCGTGCGTCGCCTGATGAGCGGTGACGCCGCGCCCAAGCTCGTGCCCTCGGACGTCACGATCGATACGCCGAACTACCTGCCGGATGACTACGTCGTCTCGCAGGACGCGAAGATCGACGTCTACAAGCGGCTGGCACGGTTCGAACACCCCGCTGACATCGAGGCCTTGCGGCTCGAGCTCCGCGATCGGTTTGGCCCTCTGCCGGCACCAGCCGAGGCCATGCTTGCGCTCGCTCAGCTGCGGGTCATCGGCGGGGCGATGGGGATCGAGGGCATCCTGGTGCGTGGCGACGAGGCTCGTATTACCTTTAGAGATTCTGCCGCGCCCAGGGTGAAAGGCCTGTCCGCGGCATTTCACGATGTGCAGTTCCAAGCGGAGGTCCGCCGAGCGGTTCCGCTGTCGTTAAAGCTTACCCGCCTTGGCGGCGCCCCGATGCTGGACGGTCTCGTTCGCGCGCTTCGCGGCCTCGTCACCTAGCCCTTAACACAAAAGCCCCCAGCATTTCATGCGCTCTCGCTTATTGATCGGCTTCGCCGCCGGCGCAACGGTCCTGACCGCGTGTCAGGGCCTCAAGGAAGCTCTCACCGCGCACGTCGACGTCGTCGCCCGCGCCGGCTCGCAGGAGCTGTCGGTGACCCGGCTGGCCGACCTGCTCGGCAAGGCGAAGATCCAGGTCCCGGTCACGCGCGACAACGCCGCGATCATCACGGACATCTGGACGAGCTATCAGCAGCTCGCCTACGCCGCGGCGCATGGCGATTCGCTCAACGACAAAAAGGCGATCGATGCGGCCATCGCGCCGCTGACGAACGCGCAGCGGGTCAACCGCTTCATGGACTCGGTGCAGAAGACCATCAAGGTCGACTCGGCGAATGAAGCGGCGTACAACCAGGCGGCCGGCGATCTCCTCGCCGCGCGGCACATCCTGATCGGCTTCAAGAATCCGGGCGTCCCCGCGACGCAGGCCGAGAAGGATTCACTCAAGAAGAAGGCGGACATGGTTCGCGCGCAGGTGACGAACGCGAACTTCGAGGACCTGGTGAAGAAGTACAGCAGCGATCCCTCGGCGGCGCAGAACAAGGGGAACCTGGGCGTCTTCCCGAAGCAGATGATGATCAAGCAGTTCTCCGACGCGACCGCCGCGCTCAAGCCGGGCGAGATCTCGCAACCGGTCGAGACGAGCTTCGGCTACCACATCATTCAGCGTCTGCCGTGGGCTGAAGCGCAGAAGGATTTCGTGGCGCAGTACGCGCAGACCGCGCAGCGCACGGCGATGGACAAGTACGTCGCCCAGGCTGAAACCACCGCGGCGATCACGGTGGCCGGCAATGCGCCGGCCATGCTCAAGGACGCGGTGAAGGACGCGAACAAGCATCGCACCGACAAGGGCACGCTGGCCACCTACAAAGGCGGCACGCTGACCGTTGGCGACATGCTCGGCTGGTTGGAGACGTTTCCGCCGCAGCAGCAGATCATGACGCGCATTCCCACGGCGCCGGACTCGGTGCTCAAGCCGTTCGTGAAGCAGATCGCCGTGCAGCAGGTCATGCTGAAGCGCGCCGACAGCGCGCACTTCGACGTGTCGCCGGAAGAGAAGGCGAACATGTACCAGTCGTTCAATCAGATGGTGACGACGGTGTGGCAGCAGCTCGGCGTCGATCCGAAGCAGCTCGCCGACAGCGCGAAGAGCACGGCGGAGAAGGAGCGTCTCGCCGCGTCGCGCGTCGATGCGTACCTCGATCGGATGATGGCGGGCCAGGCACAGGTGCTGAACGCGCCGGCGCCGCTCAAAAAGCTGCTCGACGCGAAGTACGAGGCGTCGGTCAATCAGGCGGGCATCGATCGCGCGGTGGTTGCCGCCGGACGGGTCCGTGCGAGCGCCGACTCGGCGCGAGCGGCGAATCAGCCGAAGTCGCAGATTCCGATTCCGGGCATGGGTGGTCCGCCGGGCGGAGCGCCGCCGCCGGCCCAGCCGGCTCAGCCGGCGCCGACTGGTCCGAAGAAGCCGTAACCAGTTTCTAGGGACCAACAGTCCCTCTTGGTGGGTATTCCGATCGTATGCGAACACAATTTCTCGCCACGTCACTGCTCGCGCTGAGCGCCTCGCTGTCGGCGCAGCAGCCCGTGGCAGCCGCGCCGACCAAGCCGGTGCCGCTCGAGGGCATCGTGGCCGTGGTCGGCGACCAGCTCATCACGCGCTTCGATCTTCAGGAGGCGTATCTCGCCAAGATTCAGCGCGGCGAGGTGCCGCCGCCGAAGACGCGCGAGGACACCCTGACCATCGAGCGCGACGCGCTGAACGACATGGTCGAAGAAGAGCTGCTCATTCAGAAGGCGAAGGACCTGAAGGTCGAAGTCACCGACGCGGACATCACGCCGGCGGTCGACAACCAGGTCAAGAACGTGCGCGCCGGTTTCACGAACGAGACGGAGTTCCGCAATGCGCTCGCGAAGGCCGGCATGGGCACGCCCGAGGAATACCGCCGCTATCTGATGGACCAGCTGCGCCGCCGGTACACGCACGAGAAGGTGCTGCGCAAGCTGCAGCAGGACGGCAAGATCATTCCCGTGAACGTGACGGACGCGGAAGTCGCGGCCGAGTTCGAGAAGGAGAAGCCGTTCCTTGGTCCGAAGCCAGCGGCGGTGACTTTCAAGCAGATCGTAATCATGCCGCAGGCGAGCGCGGCGGCGAAGGAAGCGGCTCGCGTGAAGGCGGAGTCACTGCTGGTGCAGATTCGCGCCGGCGGCGATTTCGACCGCATCGCGAAGCGCGAATCGATGGACCTCGCGTCGAAGGAGACGGGTGGCGATCTCGGGTGGATCCGCCGCGGCCGGATGGTCGCCGACTTCGACGTCTGGCTCTTCGGCGGCCCGTTCCGCGCGCCGCTGCAGCCCGGGCAGGTGAGCCCGGTATTCGAGACGCCGTATGGGTTTCACATCGTGCGCGTCGATCGCGTGCAGACGGGCGAGGTAAAGGCGCGACAGATTCTCATCGTGCCGAAGATCGATTCGTCGGATATCGCGCGCACGGCCAAGTTGGCGGACAGTGTCGCCGCGCTGCTCAAGTCCGGCGTTCCGTTCGATACGCTCGCCAAGAAGTACCACGACTACGCGGGCAACGAGGAGACGGGCATTCTCGATCCGTATCCGCGCGACAGCTTGCCGGTGCAGTATCAGAAAGCATTTCTGCTCCACAAGCCGAACGACATCGTCACGTTTCAGATTCCAGGTCCGGCGCAGCGGCCGGACGTGCCGAAGTTCGTCGTGGCGCAGTTGCTCACGGTGACCGAGGGCGGTGAACGCACGCTCGACGAGGTGAAGGCGGCGGTGCGCGCTGATCTCGCGTTGCGAGGCGGTGTCCGCCGTTACGTCGACACGTTGCGCAAACAGACATACGTCGCGATCCGCCTCGATGAGGCCGACGCGGACGACGCCAAGCGGCCGTAGTCGGCGTGGCGGATTCCGATCGCCGGCCTCGTCTGGCAGTCACACTTGGTGACGTGCGCGGGATTGGACCGGAGATCGTGGGACGAGCGGCGGCGTCGCGCGAGGTGCGCGATGCCGCCGATCTCATCTTGGTCGGCCCGCACGGCGCGGGGATCGACGTCGACGAAGCAACGGGCGAATGCGCGCCACCGTGCGGCGCGGCGGATGCCGGACGATTCGCGGGCCGCGCGATCGAACGGGCGGTTGCACTGGCTCTCGAAGGATCGGTCGACGGCATCGTCACCGCGCCGATCGACAAGCTCGCGCTGCTGAACGGCGGCTACCGATATCCCGGTCACACCGAGATGCTCGCGTCGCTCACCGGCCGCCGCGTGGCGATGATGCTTGCGGCCACGCGGCCACGCGGCGACGCGGTGAATCCGCTACGCGTCGTATTGGCGACGACGCACATCGCGCTGCGCGACGTCGTCGCTTCTGTCACTCCACAAGCGATTGCGATCGCCGCGAAGGTGACGCGCCAAGGATTGCAGGAGTGGTTCGGCATTCCCGAGCCGCGCATCGCGCTGTGTGCGCTCAATCCGCACGCGGGCGACGGCGGACGATTCGGCAATGAAGACGAGGACGTGCTACGACCCGCCGCCGAAGCCGCGGGAATCGCCGGTCCCTTTCCAGCCGACACGGTGTTCGTGCGCGCGATGCGCGGCGCCTTCGACGCCGTGATCGCGCCGTATCACGATGTTGGCATGACGGCCATCAAGGTCGCCGCATTTGGCGGCGCGGTGAACGTCACGCTCGGCCTTCCGTTTCCGCGCACCTCGCCCGATCACGGGACGGCGCTCGACATCGCGGGGAAGGGCGTCGCCGACGCGTCCAGCATGATCGAATCGATCGTCCTGTGCGCGCAGATCGTGCGCCGGACGCGGGAACGCACTCAAGGAGCGGTCGCATGATTCGAAGGTCGGTCGCGGTGGTCGCGCTGCTTGCCTCATTTGGCGCAACAACCCTGGCGAGCGCGCAAGCGCCGGTGGCGCAGCAGGCAGTCGTCGTACCGACGAACGACGACGTCGTCGCGCGCCTCGTCGACGAGGGGATGCATCGCTCGCATGCCGATGCGGACCTGGAATATCTGCTCGACGTCATCGGTCCGCGGTTGACGGGCAGTGCCGAGATGCGCCGCGCCAACGAGTGGACACAGCAGAAGTTCGCCGAGTATGGCGCGGATCGCACGGCGCTCGAGGCGTGGAAGTTCGGCGTCGGTTGGACGCGCGGCCCGATGACGCTGCGCATGCTCGCGCCGCAGCGGCGCGAGATGATCGGCGTGTCGTGGGCGTGGTCGCCGGGCACGAACGGCCCACTCGCGGGCGACGTGGTGTTCATGGACGCGCGCACGGAGGCCGAGTTCAACGATCGGTTCAAGGGAAAGCTGGCCGGCAAGTGGGTGATGATGGGCTTGCCGTACGCGAACGAGAATCCCGCGGCGCCGCCGGTGACGCACGCGGACTCCGCACATCTCGACAGCCTTCGCCGGAGCGTGTTCGCGCGCAACCCGGACGAAACGCATTTCTTCGCGATCCGCACGGCACTCGCGGCGTACGAGCATCCCGCCGGACTCATTCGCGACGGCGGCAAGCAGTTTGGTCTGCTCACGATGAGCGGCTCGCCGTCGGCGATCTCCTCGCTGCCGCAGATCGTGATCGCGCAGGAGAACTACGATCAATTCATTCGGCTGTCGCGGCGCGGTGTGCCCGTACGCATCGAGGCCGACATCAAGAATTCGTTCACGCGCGATCCGCTGGAGGCGTACAACACGGTCGCCGAGATTCGCGGGAGCGAACATCCGGATGAAGTCGTCATCCTGGGCGCGCATCTCGACTCGTGGGATCTCGCGACCGGCGGCACGGACAATGGCGCGGGTGCCATTGCGGTGCTCGAGGCGATGCGCATTCTCGAGGCGAGCGGCGTGAAGCCCAAGCGGACGATCCGATTCGTGCTCTTCTCCGGCGAAGAGGAAGGGCTGTTTGGATCGCAGGCGTACGTCGCGGAGCATACGAAGGAGTTGAACAAGGTTCAGGCGGTGCTGGTGCTCGATAATGGCACCGGACGCATTACGGGAATGTCGCTGCAAGGCCGCGAAGATCTACGCACGATGTGGAAGACAATGCTCGCCCCGGTGGCGACGCTCGGCGGATCGAATCTGGTGGTGTCGTCGGGGAACAAGACCGGCACCGATCATTTGTCGTTTCTGCCGTATGGTGTGCCGGCGTTCAACTACGATCAGCTGACGCGCGGGTACAACTGGACGCACCACTCGCAGATCGACGATTACGACAATACGGTGCCAGGGGATGTGGCGCAGGCGGCGACGATCATGGCCGTGAACGCGTGGCAGCTTGCCGATCTCGATGTGTTGTTGCCGCGAGGGGCCGTAACGAAATAGGTGTGTTGCGCCCGTCCGTCCGCGCTCCGGGCGCAGCGGACGCTCAGGGCCGGGGATGTCTTCCGGCGAGCGAGCGCAATAGTGCCGATACAGCCGGGCACTATTGCCACGCCTCGCCTCCAGACATCCCCGGCCCTTCGCTCGCGTTGTCATTCCGACCGCAGCGAGGAATCTGCCGTCCGTGCGGATTGGCCGGCCGCTCGACCGGGATGCCAGATCCCTCGCTTGCGGCTCGGGATGACGCGCGGAGCAATTCGCGCGCTGTTCGCGCAGCGTCCGGGCCGCGCGGCCGCGGTACGCTCTCAAAGGCGACCGAACGTGCGACGACACTAGCTCGACGCCGCGCGCTCCTTGGCCCGACGATCGCCCGCCGAGTGCAGATCGACGGCGAGCGTCTCGATGCGGCGACCTTCCATTTGCCGCACCGTGAAGATCGCTCCCCCGGCGGTGATTCGATCCCCGACAATCGGCAGCCGGCCCAGCGCGCCGAAGATATACCCGCCGATCGTGGTATAGTCGTCCGTCGGCACGTCGAGCCCGAACCGCTCGTTGAGCTCGTCGATGTTCGTCGCGCCCGGCACGATCACGAGATCCGCTCCCTCGCGCTCGGGATGCTCGAGCGGCTCGTCGTACTCGTCGAAAATCTCGCCGACGATCTCCTCGAGGAGATCCTCCATCGTCACGAGTCCCGCGGTGCCGCCGTACTCGTCGAGCACGATCGCCATGTGCACCTTGAGGCGCTTGAAGTCGGCGAGCACGTCCTCGACCTCGCGCTGGCCCGGCACCACGTGCACGGGCCGCATGAGATCGCGCAGCGAGTAGTCCGCGGGCCGCGTGTGCAGGATGGGAATCAGATCCTTGGCGAGGATGACGCCCACGATGTTGTCGATCGTTTCCTCGTACACCGGGTAGCGCGAGCGCCCGCTCTCCTCGACGAGCGCCAGCGTCTCGTCGAGCGTCGCCGTGACGTCGAGCGCGTCGATCTCCGTGCGCGGCGTCATGACCTCGCGCGCATTCTTTTCAGAGAACTCGAATACCCCCTCGAGCAGGTGCGCGTCCTGAGGCTGTAGAACGCCTACCTCCTGGCTCTGCTCGACGAGCATGCGCAGCTCTTCGGGCGAGTGCACGTTCTCTTCGGGGTTCACGGCCTTTTGTCCGATCAGGCGCAGCACCACGTCCGACGTTCGGGTGAGCACCGACGTGAGCGGCTTGGTCAGCCATCCGAACGCCAGCAGCGGTGGCGTCGTCCAGCGCGCGACGTTCTCGGGATGCGACAGCGCAATCCCGCGCGGCACGAGCTCGCCGAATACGACGTGAAAGAACGTCACCACCGCCAGCGCGATCGCCGCCCCGACGCCCACGCGCACCGACACGTCGATGATCCACGGGAGGTTGCCGAGCCGCGCTCCAAACCAGTCGCCCAGAGCGCTCTCGGCCAAGGCGCCGAGCGCGAGGCTCGCCAGCGTGACGCCAAGCTGGCTCGCGGAGTACACCCGAGCGAGATTTGACGCAGCACGCAACGCCAGCCGAGCCTTCCAGTCGCCCGTGCGGGCCATGGATTCGAGGCGCGTCCGGCGCGAGCGAACCAACGCGAACTCGGCGGCGACGAAGAATCCGTTCAGCACCAGCAGAACGGCAATGGCGATCAGACGAGGTAGCACTAAGAAAACTTACGCGGATCCACCGCAGCCGTCGATCCTTCGACACGCCGATCATTCGACGAGTCCGTTCCTGATGGAGTGATATGCCGCATTTGCATCTGCATGGCTCGGGACACGACCACGCGCACGATCATGGCCACGGTCACTCGCATGGCCACGATCACGCGCACCATCACGCCGCGTCGACGCGAGCGCTCGCCTGGTCGCTGGTGCTCACCGTCATCATCCTCATCGCGGAGGGGGCCGGCGGCTGGCTTGCCAACTCGCTGGCACTGCTCGCCGACGCCGGTCACGTACTCACCGATGCGGGCGCGCTCGGTCTATCCCTGTTCGTCGCGTGGCTTGCGCGGCAACCGGGATCGGCGGAGAAGACGTTCGGGTATCTGCGCTGGGAAATCCTCGCCGCGCTGATCAACGGCGCGACGCTGCTCCTCATCTCGGCGTGGATCGTCGTCGAGGCGATCGTGCGCTTCAAGCATCCCGAGTCTGTCGCTGGTGGCCTCATGCTCGGCGTCGCGCTGCTTGGCTTCGTGATCAATGGCGGCGCCGTGTGGATGCTTCACGGGGTGCGCGAGGGAAGTCTCAACGTTCGCGGCGCGTATCTGCACGTGCTCGGCGACATGCTCGCGTCAGGCGGCACCGTCGTCGCGGCGCTCGTCATTCGCATGACCGGATGGACCGGCGCCGACCCGATCGCCTCGCTCGTCACGACCGTGCTGATCATCGCCGGTGCGTGGCGTCTGGTGCGCGAGTCGGTCAACGTGCTGCTCGAGGCGGCGCCGGCGCACATCGCGCTCGACATGGTGCGGCAGAAGCTCGAAACGATCGAGGACGTCGAATCCGTTCACGATCTCCATGTGTGGACCGTGACGTCCGGGATGATCGCGCTCAGCGCGCATGCGATCGTGCGCGACTGCACCTGCCATCAGCGCGTGCTCGAGCGCGCGCACGAAGTGTTGCAGGAGCTGGGCATTCATCACGTGACGATTCAGCTCGAAGCCGACGAGCAATTCGAGCGAGAGCAACTCCACCTTCACCCGTAACGCCCGTGACGCTTCGCCGATGACCAGTGGGCCGAGCGAGTACCGGATCGAGAAGGTTCGCCGCCGCGTGTCGCTGGTGATGGCGGGCGGCGAGCGGCTTCACGGGGACATTTTCCTGCAACCCACCGCCCGCTACCACTCCGGGCCGCAGGAGCCGCTCGATCTGCTCAACGAGTCGGACGCGTTTCTGCCCGTCGACATGGACGGCCGAAATCTCTCGCTCGTCGCCAAGGATCAGATCATCCGGGTTCAGTACGAGGAACGGGCGGCCGATACTGAAATGGACGGTGTGGCGCTGGCGTCCGTGGAGATTCACTGCACGGACGGCAGCGTGGTCGGCGGCACGATCCGTCTCGAGACGCGCGCCGATCGTCCACGCCTGCTCGACTTTCTGAACGGCGGCGGCGACCACGAGCGATTTCTTCGTCTGCGAATGCCGAACGGCGTATGTCTGGTCAACCGGCGGCAGATCGCGCAGGTCCGACACCGATGACGCTCGGCCGGCGACGATGGATCGCGCAGCACGTGCATCAGGCGCATCAATTTCATGGCCCAACTCGATCGTCTTCTCGCCGTCATGGCGGGCAACAAAGCGGGCGTCCTGACGCTCGACGAGGGCAACCCGGCGCGATACGAAGCGACGGGAACCGGCGACGCGCGGCCGGTCACGCGCACCCCGCTTACCGGTCCGCAGATCGTCTCGCTGCTTCGTGAGGTGGCGCCGCCGGAATGGGCGCTGCACCTGGATCGCGGGGCACCGGCGCAGTTCACGTACGTGTCGAGCGAGGGCGTCTTCGCGACGCGCGCCGAGGTGAGCGATGGACGCTGGCACGTGCGCATCGGCGCGGCCGAGGTGCCCCCGCTGGCGCTCGTCGGCGACGACCTCGAGGCCGAGCCGAGCATACGCGCTGCGTCGATTGGCGGCAAGCTCGATGTCGCGATGGATTCGCCGGCGCGGTCGCGCATCGACCAGCTGCTTCGCTTGACGGTGTCGCGCGGCGCGTCCGATCTCCATTTGCGCGCGGGCGACGTGCCGATGCTGCGCTGCCATGGCGAGATCGAACGCCTCACGGATTGGCCGGCGCTGCGCGCGGACGAAGTGGCCGCCCTCGTCGACGCGACCATGCCCGCGGTCAATCGCGCCGAGTTCACGGAGACGTGCGATACGGACTTCGCATATGAGATTGCTGATTGCGCGCGCTTCCGCGCGAACGCGTTCAGGGAGCGCGCGGGCACGGCGGCGGTATATCGCCGCATTCCGCCGGCCGTAGTGACGGTCGAGGCGCTCGGGCTTCCGGTCGAGGTGCAGCGGTTGTGCGCGCTCACGCGCGGACTGGTGCTCGTCACCGGTCCGACGGGTTCCGGCAAGTCGACGACGCTGTGCGCGATGCTCGATCTGGTGAATCGGACGCGGAGCGATCACATCGTGACGATCGAGGATCCGATCGAGTTCGTGCATCCGAGCCAGCGCTGCATCGTGTCGCAGCGCCAGGTCGGCATGCACACGCGCTCGTTCAAGACGGCGCTGCGCGCCGCGTTGCGCGAGGATCCCGACGTGGTGCTGATCGGAGAGATGCGCGATCTTGAGACGGTGTCGATCGCGCTGGAGACGGCCGAGACGGGCCATCTCGTCTTCGCGACGCTGCATACGACGACGGCGGCGACGACGATCGATCGCATCATCGATCAGTTTCCGGCGGATCAGCAGGAGCAGATTCGCGTGATGCTCGCCGACTCGCTCCGCGGCGTGATTTCCCAGACCCTGTGCAAGAAGATCGGCGGCGGCCGCGTGGCGGCGCGCGAGGTGTTGTTCAATACGGCGCCCGTCGCGAATCTCATTCGCGAGCGGAAGACCTTTCAGATCGGCTCGATCATCCAGACCTCGAAGCGGCTCGGAATGAACACGCTCAACGATGCGTTGATCGAGCTGGTCGAGACGAGGCAGGTGGAGTTGGCGGACGCGTACATCAGCGCGGCGGACAAATCACAGTTCGTGAATGCGTGCCGGGCGAAGGGAATCGATGCGTCCGGGGTGGCGGCGGCTCTCTCGGCCTGAGGCTCTCGCGCGTCGGACGCCACTCTATCCGGAACGTTTGGAAATCGCTACCACGGACGGACGTCGGACAACGGCGGACCGGCACGGAGACGGCGTTCAAACAGTGCCACAACGGCGTTCCAAGTCGAATGCTTTTTCGAAGAGCCTCAGGATGCTGTGCGAATCAAAGCGTCCTGAGGGGGTTTAAGAAAAAATCATTGAACTGTAGTTGACTGCAGTTCACGCCGTCTCCGTGCCTTTCCGCCGTTGTCCGCCGTTTGTCCGTGGTCATGGGTTCCGGCGCGCCACTTTCGTCCCGCCGCGACACACCACAAATACAACAGCGCGCGGTGGTCCCTTCCGCGCGCTGCGAGAAAAAAATTGCGAGCTCTTGTCGCGGCCTCACCCGCGATCAACGCTCGCTACGTTCGCGTGTCCTGCCGGGACTGACCGATCGCGTCGTCTGCCGGGCTCGATGCCTCGTGCAGCTCTCCGCGGGCCTTGGAGTATTCGTCCCGCTCGGCATAGCCGTAGCCGCCGAGCACTTCTCCGCCGCGCATGTAATCGTGTCCGTAACCGCGCCCGTGTGGGTAATTCTCGAGCGCAGCTTCTTCGGACTGATTCATGGGCCACCTCCTGCGTATGGCGTGATGGGACCATCGGGAACGCTCTTGTAACGATCGCGCTCCTATGCGGCATTCTGCGTGCCTTGTGGTCAATTACGCAAGGGGGACTTGGCGGACGGGAGTATGGCCTCGGGGGGCGTCGGGGCGTCGGGGCGTCGGGAGGTCGAGCTCTTGCGCTCGCCATACGCCCATACGCCCATACGCCCATACGCCCATACGCCCATACGCCCATACGCCCATACGCCCATACGCCCATACGCCCATACGCCCATAC